>Ga0194126_10001200_pt1 | contig 43767 bp, 34 predicted proteins | sample TA2KigC150mmetaG_FD_148641 | JGI IMG/M metagenome (GOLD analysis project Ga0194126, IMG submission 148641) | Freshwater microbial communities from Lake Tanganyika, Tanzania - TA2015035 Kigoma Deep Cast 150m | ecosystem: Environmental > Aquatic > Freshwater > Lake | place: Tanzania: Lake... | reverse complement strand
TGGTCGCCGTTGCCGCCTTGGCCGTGCCGTTGTACGTGTGGGCGAGGTTGGCGAGCGCAATCTGCGCCGTCGCCTTGGCGATGGTCAGCGCGCCGCTGGTGGTGCCTTCGTAGTTGGCGTCGTTAACGGTGGCTTGCACGGTGTACGTGCCCGCGTTCACCGGCGCACTTGCACTGCCGTTGTACGTGAACGCCACCGTCAACCCCGCGGGCGTCGTGGTCGCCGTCGCCGCCTTGGCCGTGCCGTTGTACGTGTGGGCGAGGTTGGCGAGCGCAATCTGCGCCGTCGCCTTGGCGATGGTCAGCGTGCCGCTGGTTGTCCCCTGGTAGTTGGCGTCGTTAATGGTGGCCTGCACCGTGTACGTGCCCGCGTTTACCGGCGCCGTCGCACTGCCGTTGTACGTGAACGCCACCGTCAACCCCGCGGGCGTCGTCGTCGCCGTCGCCGCCTTGGCCGTGCCGTTGTACGTGTGGCTCAGGTTGGCGAGGGCGATCTGAGCGGGGGCCTTGGCCACGACTAACGTGCGCTGCACGGGCGGAGCGGGCTCGAAGTAGGCATTACCGGGTTGCCCGGCCTGCACCACAATGGTCCCAGCCCCGAGCAGGGTCAGGTTCGGCCCAGCGAGAGAACCCGGCCCGCTGACGATCGCGAAGCCCACGGGCAATCCCGAACTGGCCGCCGCACCGAGCGCCACCGGGGGATCGCCATAGGTCCGGTTCGCCAAGGGCGGGAAACCGATGGTTTGCGGGCGGCGCACGACGTTGATGAGGGCCTCAGCGCTGTCGATTTGACCCGCTGGGTTGGTCACGCGGACCCAATACTGGGTCGAGGTAAGCAACGCGGGCGAGGTGAACGACGGACTGCCATCGCCCACCGGCTTGGCGGTGTCGCCTACCACGCCTTCATACCATTGATAGGCCAAGGGCACGCTGCCCGTCGCGGTGACGGTGAGCCCGACGGTTTCGCCGGCAAAGATCGTGCGGCCTTCCGGCTCTACTGTGATCCGCGGCGGCACCAGCACCACGAGGGCCACCGGGTCGCTGGACACCTCGCCCACGTCGTTTTGGACCCGCACATGATACGCGCCCGCATCCGCCGGTGCGACGCCCACAAGCTCGAGGATCGCGTCCGTCGCCCCGGTGATGAGCGCCCCGTTCCAGTACCACTGGAACCTCAACGGCGCCGTCCCGTCCGCTACGACCGCAAAACGAGCTATACCCCCGGCGATCACGATCAGGTCCGACGGTGGCTCGACGATGGCCGGCGGCGTGCCGCGCCGCAGCGCAAAGGACTCGAGTCCCAGCAGATTGCCCGGCAAACTCGGCGGACTACCCGCCCCACCGGTCCGTACCGACAACACCCCCGAGGTCCCGTGCTTGCCATCCGCCGCCAACGCCTCCTCGTACGTGTCCCCAGCCGCCGCATCCCACGCCCGCATCTGCACAAACGCCATTCCCCCGGGCACCACATCCGGCACCACCACCACCGTCGCCGCAATGTACCCAGCCGCCGCCTCACTCCGAAACGACACCGGCCGGCCCAGCGCACCCATCGCCTCCGCGCTCGCCCCGCCATAAAGCTGCGCACGGTACCCTTCCCCAGCCAATCGCGTCACCCCATCCTCGTCCAGCACCGGCGCGTCAATCCCATCCACCAACACTCGATTGGCAAAATTCACCGTCCCGGCTATCGCCGCAAACAGCGCCTCCACCGTGTGGTTGGCGTTCATCGTCAGCGTCGCCGGATTGCCCGTCCCACTCACTGCCCCCTGCCACAACGCAAACGCATAACCGGCATCCGCCCGCGCCGTCAGCCTCACCACCGTCCCAGGCGGGTAGCTCGACCCTCCAGGTTCCACGCTCACCGTCCCCCCATCGGCCACCACCATCAACGCGTAATGCACCGTCAACACCGCCGCCCCACTCACCACCACCCCAGCCCCATTGCGCACTTCCACCGTGTACGCTCCCGCTTGCCCAACTTGCACATTCCCCAACGTCAACGTCGGCCCGGTCTCCCCTGCGAGGTTGGCCCCGTTGAACCGCCATTGATAGCTCAAGGGCGCTGAACCGATCGCCGTTACCCGAAAGCTCGCCGTCCCACCGGCCACCACCGTGCCCCCCACAGGCGCTTCCGTGATCACGGGCGGCACCAGCACCACCAGCGCCGCCCCTTGGCTCACCGCGCTGCCCAGACTGTTGCGCACCTCGACCGTATACGCCCCCTCGTCGCTCGGTTGCACCCCCACCAACGTCAGGGTCGCATCCGTCGCCCCGCTCAAATTCACACCGCCTTTGCGCCATTGGTAGCTCAATGGCGCCGTCCCCGCCGCCTCGACACTGAACCGCGCCGTCCCCCCCAACGCCACCACCTGATCCACCGGCTGCCGCACAATCGTCGGCGGACCGCCCCGCCGCAGCGAAAAGAACTGTAGGCCGATGAGGTTGGCGGGCAACGTGGGCGGAGCTCCGGCTCCACCGGTGCGGAGTTGGAGTCGATTCGAGACGCCGTGTTTGCCTCCACTCGCGACGGCGGTTTCGTAGGTCGGCCCGGCGGCGCTCTCCCACACCCGCATCTCGACAGTGGCCCAGTCACCCGCCAGAACCGTTGGGATGTTGACACTGCTGTCGACGCCCGAACTGACGTACCCTGCAGCCGTGCCCGTGCGGAACGGGACCGGCGTCCCCACGGCCGCCAAAGCGGCACCCGGAGGTCCGGCATACAACTGGGCGAGATAGGCCGCGCCGGATAGCCGGGTCACGCCATCCTCATCGTACACGGGCGCATCGATACCGTCGGCAATGACGCGGTTGTTGAAGTTCACCGTCCCCAGGCTGGTCAGCGCAGCGAGGACCCCTAAGCCCACCGCCGCCGCCGCGATCTGGACCCCCCGCTTGCCCCACGGCCTCGCCTGCGCCGGCGAGAGGGTGGAATGGTTGGAAGTGGAAGCTCCCCCGAATGCTGTATGCCACATAGATCACCTCGCCACCGTAGATGCTTGCCCCTGTGCCGAAACGCAATCAACTCCTTGCGTCCATCTCACTTGCACCGTGGCACCCTAGGACTTTCCGCCAGAACAAAGCAAACACAAATATGGCCAGAGCATAAGTTGACGAGGCGATCCCCCTCTCCGGACCCCGCTCCGGCGTACTAACTGCGTCGGTTGCGGGAGACCAAGACCCATGGCGCCCTGGTCCGGTGCGGCTGCGGAATCGGTCTGCGGCTGGAGTGCGAGGCGACGGTAGTGGGCACTCTGTCGCGAGCCGCTGCACCCAAACGCCCACGCCGGTTACGCCGTGGCTGGCGCGGGCGAAGCTAAGCCGGGCGGCAACTTCGGCGGCAACGGCTTGGGGACTTCCGGCAGGGGAGTGGCGGCCTGAGCCCCCGTGGGGGGACCGGTCTTGGGCGGTGGCGGTGGCGGCGTGAGTTGGCCGGTGCGAATGATCTCTTCGACTTGCGTCCCGTCCAGGGTCTCGAATTCGAGAAGCGATTGGGCAATGAGGCCGAGCTTATCGCGATTGGTGTCGATGAGGTCTTTGGCGCGGCCGTAGCATTCGTCGATGATCCGTTTGACTTCGGCGTCGATCTCCTGGGCGGTGCGTTCGCTGTACGGTTTACCCCGCATCATGTCGCGCCCCAGGAAGATATACTCGCTCTCCTCACCGTACTGCACCAAGCCCACCTTATCGCTCATCCCGAAATTGCACACCATGGCGCGAGCCATTTGCGTGGCCTGTTGGATGTCGCCCGCGGCGCCGGTCGAGACGTCACCCGAGACGATTTCCTCGGCGATGCGGCCAGCCATCATGACGGCGATCAGGTCCAACATCTCCTTGCGGCCGCGGTTGAGGATGTCTTCCTTGGGCAAGGACATGGTGGCGCCCAGGGCTTGGCCGCGCGGGATGATCGTCACCTTGTGGAGCGGGTGGGTGTACTGCAGCAGCACGTTGACCAAGGCGTGACCGGCTTCGTGCCAGGCGGTGAACCGCTTCTGTTCCTCGGTCATCGCCAGACTGCGACGCTCGCGGCCCCAGCGGACTTTGTCGCGCGCCTCCTCGAGCTCGCCCATCGTGATGGCCTTCTTGTTGAATCGAGCCGCCAACAAGGCCGCCTCGTTCAGCAAATTGGCCAACTCCGCCCCCGAAAAACCCGGCGTGCCACGCGCGATCACGGACAAGTCCACCTCCGGCGCCAGCTTCACGTTGCGGGCGTGGACCTTCAGGATCCCTTCGCGGCCGCGAACGTCCGGCAGATTCACCGTGATTTGCCGATCGAAGCGGCCCGGCCGCAACAGCGCCGGGTCCAACACGTCGGGACGGTTGGTGGCCGCGATAATGATGATGCCCTCGGTCGTGTCGAAGCCGTCCATCTCGACCAGGAGGGCGTTGAGGGTTTGCTCGCGTTCGTCGTTGCCGCCGCCCAACCCGTGGCCACGGCTGCGCCCCACCGCGTCGATCTCGTCGATGAAGACCAGACAAGGCGTGTTCTTGCGCGCCTGCTCGAACATGTCGCGCACGCGACTCGCGCCAACCCCCACGAACATCTCCACAAAATCCGACCCGCTAATGCTGTAGAAGGAGGCGTCCGCCTCGCCCGCAATCGCCTTGGCAAGCAGAGTCTTCCCTGTCCCCGGGGGCCCCACCATCAGGATGCCCTTGGGAATCCGCCCGCCTAACCGTTGGAATTTCTTCGGGTCCTTCAGGAACTCGACCAACTCGCAGACCTCCTCCTTCGCCTCATCCACACCGGCAACATCCTTGAACGTGGTCCGGTTCTTCTCTTTGTTGAGCATCCGCGCCTTGCTCTTGCCGAAACTCAACGCCCCTTTACCGGCCATCTTGATCTGCCGAATCAGGAAGAAATAGACCAACGCCGCCAACAACAGAAAGGGGAGGATCCCGTAAAAGATGTTCAGCAAGACGTTATTGGGCTCGGCCACCTTGAACTTGCCGGTCATCAGCAGCTTCTTCTCGTCCTGCGGATCGTTCAGCGGCACCTGCAGCTTGAAGGGCACCGGCCCGCGGCTTTCGCCCGCCGCGTCCAGGTACTTGCCGCTGATCTCGCGCAACTGCGACTGCGGGCTGTAGTGGATCGTGCCTTCGGTCACCCGGTTGCTCTCGACCAACTCGAAGAATTCCGTGTAGCCAAGCACCCGATACTTCGCTTCCGTCTGCCCCTTGAAAAAGACCAACAACGGAATCAGGCTCAAGATCGCCAGCCACAGCAGCCAGGTGCGCGGGGGCACACGGACTTCGCCGCCGCCTCCGCCGCGTCGGTCGGGACGATTGCCGCCATTCTTGGATTCGTCAGCCATTGGCCCGTAACATTTTGGCGCAAGCTAGCATGGCCCCCGACCGCATGCAACCAAACTGGCGCTCGCTCGAATCTCGCCGCTCCCCGCGCCCGGCAACCGCCGCCATCGCCACTCGAGTCGGCGCGCCGTCTCCGGCCGTAACTTGTGCGGCTCGCTCATCCGGAGGCCCTCGACCCAGAAGATTTCGCCCGTCCGCGTCGTCGCCAGCACGCGCTCGCGCCGCTCCGCCGCTGGCACTTTCAGGTTCGTGAACAAATCCTGGAGCTTGACGGGCCGCGGCATGCCCAGCGGCTGAAAACGGTCGCCCGGTTGCCAATGCCGCAGCAAGACCTCGCGACCCACCCGGTCCGCGTCGAATCGCTCCAGCCCACCGGATGACCGCACTCGGGCCGGGGCCCGCCCACTCGCTGGACCGAGCTGCCAGCGGAGTCGCACCCCGCCAAACACGCGCTCGCGGGGCGGGGAGTCGAGCTCGACCCAGGCCCGCTCGGCCCGAAAATCCGCCGCTCGCGCCGCTTCAACATGCAAGACCCCCACCCGGTCGCGCCAGGCCACCCTGCCCCCGCCCAACATGAACCGGCGCTCGGGTTCGAGCCGCAAGCGCTCGATCGAATCGAACTCGGGCCGTTGGCCGGACTCGATCAGGCCCAGGTGCAAGACCGCCCGCTGGACCGCAAGGTGCAGGCGGGCAAAAACCGGCCGCCGGCGCGCCCGCAGCCAGGCCCGGGCCGACTGCATGGTGTGGTCGGCCTCCGCCCCAACAATGGCCAGGGTCCGCAACACCGCGCGTTCGATCGCGGGCTGAAACCGCCGCCGCAACAGAGGCAATAACTCGTGGCGCACCCGGTTCCGCAGGAAGTCGCGGCTGGCATTGCTGGCGTCTTCGCGGAACCGCAAGCGGTGTCGGCGGGCGTAGGCCACCAAGCTCGCCTGGGTTTCGGGCAACAACGGCCGCACCAACGTGACAGCCGGGTTTGACGGCGACGGACTCGCCAGGCGCATCCCCGCCAGACCGAGGCCACCCGCGCCGCGCAACAGGCGCAACAAGAAGGTTTCGACTTGATCGTCCGCGTGATGCGCCAAGACCACCGTCCGGCTCCTTTGCTCGACCGCCACTCGAGCCAGAAACGCGTGGCGCAGGGTGCGCGCCGCCATCTCGACCGAAAGCCCGTGAGCGACCGCGTAGCTGGCCACCTCCCCGCACGCGCAGACGCACCGCAACCCGAGCGCCTCGGCGCTGCCCCGCACCCAACGTTCGTCCGCCACACTGGCGCGGCCCCGCAACCGATGATTGAAGTGGGCGACCGCCAGTTGCCAGCCCATGGGCCCCGACAGCTCCGCCAGCAGGTGCAGCAACACCATCGAGTCGCGCCCGCCCGAGACCGCCACGACCAGCCGCTCTCCACGTCGCAGCGACAGTTCCTCCGTCATCCTCGCCGCGACCCGCTGCGCAAGATCGGCCACAACCGCCGCTACTCGAGGGCTCGCAGGCGGAAGTTGCGGAAATCGAAGGCGCGTTCTTCGGCCTGGATGCCCAAGTAACCCCGCCCACCGTCGAGGCCCTCGTACTCCCAAGCGCGCTCGCCGTCCACATCCAGCGCGATGCGCTTGCCTTTGACCTCGATTCGGAACTTGACCCACTGCTCGAGCGGCATCCGCGGGGTCTCGGCCGGGACCACCGTCCGCCGGCCCTTGACCAGCGCGCCGAGTTGGTCGTAGCGCAGGTTGATCTGCCAACCCTGATCGGGCCAGGGCTTACCCTCGGTCCCTGCGTGGATGAAGATCCCGCTATCGTACTTCTCGACTAACGCCCGCCACTCGAACTCGAGGACGAAATCCGCGTAGGCCCGTTCCGTGCGCAGCCAGCCCATGCCTTTGACCAAGCGCAGGTTCCCATCGACCACCTCGAAGGTGGCGTCGTGCACCGGCACCCAACCCGTCAAATCCTTCCCGTTGAACAGGGAGGTCGTGGTCCCCGCCGCGGAGTCCGCGGCCCACCCGCCCGGACCCAGCGCCACTGCCCAGACCGCCCAACCCGAGAAGCAAATGCCGCGCAACGTCTTCATGGAGTCGGACTCTACCCCGGGACCCGCACACGCCGTCAAGCGCAGGGACACGGTCCCTTGCACTGGGGCTGGCGGATCCAGTAGGGTCCGCGCGTGCCGTGTACCTCCGCACCGATTCGCGCGCAGGCGGCTCGCCCCCCGGGCGCCTGCCGCCTGCGGGCACCCTGGCCTCGCGCTCACTCACGATGACCACGCTCGCTAGCCCGTCGGACCCGCCGGCCGCTCCTCCGCGCTTCGGCCGCACGTTTTGGATGCTCAACACCATCGAGATGTGGGAGCGGTTGGCCTACTACAACCTGCGGGTCATGGCCCCGATCTACATCATGCAGGCCGACAACCCGGGCGGCCTCCACCTGACCGCCGCCGATAAAGGCACGATCTATGCCTGGTGGGCCGCTTTCCAATCCCTGCTGCCGATCGTCACGGGCGGCTATGCCGACCGGTTCGGCTACAAACGAACGCTCGCCTTCGCTATCAGTCTGATGATGGTGGGCTACCTGATGATCGCCTTCATGCGCGATCTGAGTTTCATCTCGAATTACTGGGCCTTTTTCATCGCCATCATGACCCTGGCCACCGGCACGGCCTTCTTCAAGCCCAGCCTTCAGGGGTCCTTGGCGCAGAACCTCACCAAAGCCAACTCGAGCGTCGGCTGGGGCATCTTCTATTGGGTCGTTAATGTGGGCGCGTTCGTCGGGCATTACTTGCCCGCCGTGCTGCTCGGGTTGAGCGTGCTCCTGCCGGGCCCGCTGCAGGCCGAGACCAACTCGCCTCAGGCCTGGCGCAACCTGTTCATCGCCTCCGCCGTCTTCACCTCGCTGAATTTGCTCCTGCTCTTCACCTTCAAGGACGTGCCCTCCGGGGCCTCGAAAACCGAGTCGCCTCTGCGAGTGTTGGTGCGCACCATCGCCAACATCCTCGAGCCGCGCCTGATCGCCTGGCTGGCCATCATGTCCGGCTTTTGGCTCATGATGTACCAACTCTGGGATCTGCAGCCCAACTTCATCGCGGACTGGGTCAAGAGCGGCAGCATGGCCGAGGGCCTCCGTTGGCTGCCAGACGTCGCCTACCGCGCCCTGGTCGAGCAAACCCCGCGCGGCCCGATGATCCCGCAACAGGTCCTCCTGAGCTTCAACGCGCTGTTCATCATCCTGGGTGTGATTCCCGCCGCTTGGCTCACCCGCAACATGCGCACGCTCGAGGCGATGCTCATCGGCATGCTCACCGCGACCGTCGGCGTTCTGGTGGCCGGTTGGACCCAGAACGCCTGGATCCTGGTGCTGGGCATCCTCTTCTTCTCGCTCGGCGAGATGACCACCGGCCCGAAGAAGAACGAATACCTGGGCCTCATCGCGCCCCCAGGCAAGAAAGGTCTCTACCTCGGTTACGTCAACATCCCCGTCGGTGTGGGCGTCTACCTCGGCTCGAAGATGGCCGGTCATCTCTATGGCCATTACGGCGAGAAAGCTGTGCTGGCGCTGCGGTACCTGGCCGAACGCACCGAGTTCGGCGCCGGCAAAGGCTGGAACGGACAAATCGCCTCCCTCGAAGCCACCCTGGGCGTGGCTCGCACCGAGGCCATGGTCAAACTCCAGGAGGTCACTAACCTCGACGCCGTCGCCGCCACCCAGTTGCTCTGGGACACCTACTCGCCCCACCTGCACATCTGGATCCCGTTCGCCGCCATCGGCGTCCTCTCGGCCATCGCGCTCTGGATCTTCGGGCGCCTGGCCAAGCGCTGGAGCGATATGAACGCCTGAGCCGCCAGGTCTTGCCGCGCCGCTCCCGCTCGATCTGGCGGCTGGAGCGCAACATCAGCCTGTGCCTGGCGCGTGCCGCCAACCGCGGTGGACCTGCGTGACCGCGGCGCGCGCTTGGCCGCGTCAGGCTCCCGTCGCAGGACCGTTCGGTCGAACTGCACTCGGCGATGGCTTCGGCGAATCGGCAGCTCGAAGGAGAAGCCGGCCCTATCGTTCAGTGGGCGCCGGCAGGCTCGACCAGGCTTGGGTCCTTAGCCACGGGTGGTTTGGCGGGCCCCAGCGCCTCGAGGCGTCGCGCGAGACGGGCGACTAAAGCGGCCTGTTCGGGCTGCTCGGCCAGGTTCTCCGTTTCGCCAGGGTCGGTCTGGTAATCGTAGAGCTCACGTCCCACGATTGCCCCGCTCTTCCAGGCGCGCCATTCCACATAGCGATGGCGCGCAGTCCGCACCGCGCGGCCGAGCGCGCTCCCACTGGGTGTGCCGCGCGGATAGACCTGAAAGACGGCGTCTTGGACCTGAGCGGCGGGGTCGTCGAGGAGGCGCACCAGGCTCTTGCCGGGCAGGCCTGGGGGCGGTTCGAGGCCGGCCAGCGCGCACAACGTGGGATAGAGATCCACGGTCTGCACCAGAGCGTCGGTGGCTTGGCCACCCGGCTTCCCCGGCGCAACGATGATGATGGGATTGCGGGTGGCCTGCTCGAAGTTGGTGTGTTTGCACCAGAGACCGTGATCGCCCAAGTGCCAACCATGATCGCCCCACAGGACCACGATGGTCTTCTGCCAGAGCTCGAGCCGATCGAGCGCATCCAGGACCACGCCAATCTGGGCGTCCACAAACGCCGTCGCGGCGTAGTAGCCATGAACCATCGTGCGGGCTTGTTCGGGCGTGAGCGGCCCGGTGGCTTGAATGTCGCTATAGGACCGCAGTTCGCCACTGTTGTGCCCTACCCAGGACGGTGTCCCTTTGGGCAGCGGCGCATCCACCGAGTGAACGGGCAGCGTGGCGTGATCGAACAGGTCCCAATACCGCTTGGGGGCGATGAACGGCAGATGCGGCCGGGCGAAACCCACCCCCAGGAAGAACGACTTGCCCTCGCTCGCCAAAGCGGCGAGCCGATCGGCCGCATGCCGGGCAATCTTCCCGTCACCGAAGGCTGCGTCCGGAGCATCCGGCCAACCCCAGGCCGGGCCACGTGGTCGGCCGTTCTCCTGGGTTCGCGGCTGCAACACCGCACCGGGCGGCGGTTTTGGGCCGCCAGTTGTGACCGCCGCCGGGCTGCCGCCCGTGGGATACCAGAATTTCACGCTCCAACTGGCTGGATCGATGACGTTGCCGTGGCCACGATGGTAGATCTTGCCCAGCGATTCGGCGTGGTACCCACCCTCGATGAACCGTTGAGAGAGCGTGACGGCGTCCTTGGCCCCATGCCGGAACCAGGTGGCGAGGTCGTACACTCCGATCTGGTCCGGGCGCAACCCCGTCATCAGGCCATTGCGCGAGGGCGCGCACACTGCCTGCTGGACATAAGCCGAGCGGAACACGGTGCCGCGCCGGCTCAAACGATCCATGTGAGGCGTCTTGGCGTACGAATCGCCGTAGCACCCGAGGGTCGGTTTGAGGTCGTCCACGCAAATCAGGAGCACATTGGGCCGCTGGGCAGCGACGAGGCAGGAGCTCAGACACAGCAACGGCACCAACCGGTTCATGGGCCAATGGATCAGGTTCATCGCATCTGCAACCTCGACCCTAGCAAGAGCCGCGTCGACCAGTCCATCTTGTCTTCCGAGCGACCCAAAGGTTTACATCGGAGGCTCGTGGAACTCGCCCCTCCAGCCGGTCCTTATAGAGGGCGGAGCGCCGCGACGCCTCGATTCCCCTTCGGCCGTCCCCTCCCAAATCGCGCATTCCAGATCGAGGGGCGGGCTCGTGGAACTCGCACAAAGTTGAGGTTGACCGTAGGCGCAGCGGCAACTGAGACTGTGGGATCATGCTGACGGTCGAGCATCTTGCCGAACTGGTCGCAGAATGTCGGCCGGCCACAGCCGCAACCGTCCGTGAGTTCGCCGTGGGCGGCCGACTGCTGGCCTTCAACCGTCGTCCCGCGCTCATGGGCGTGATCAACCTCTCCAACGACTCGTGGTACCGCGAGAGCGTCTGCGGGAGTGTCGAGAGCGCGGTGCAACGCGCTCGAGTGCTTCAGGCGCAGGGGGCCGAGATCGTCGACGTGGGGGCGGAATCCTCCTTAGCTCACGCCGCGCGGGTCGACGAAGCCGCCCAACGCAGCCGCCTCTTACCCGTGGTGCGGGAACTGAGCGCCGCGCGAATCCCCGTTTCAGTCGAAACGTATCATCCGGACGTCACGGAGGCGTGCTTGGCGGCGGGGGCCTGCGTGTTAAACCTGACGGGCACCGAGCGATCGGAGGCGATGTTTCGGTCCGTGGCCGCGCACGACGCAGCCGTCATTATTTGTTTTGTGCAAGGGACCCATGTGCGTGCGGTCGGCGATCTGGATCTCGGGGCCGATCCGCTGGGGCGGTTGTACGATTACTTTGCGCGACAGATCGACCTCGCGCTCGAAAACGGCGTCGAGAAGATCTTCGTCGACCCCGGCCTGGGCTTCTACTACCGGAACCTCCAGGATAGCGCCCAACGTGTGCGCCATCAGATGCAGGTCTTCCTGGGCAGCTTCCGCCTGCGCACGCTGGGTTTTCCCGTCTGCCACGCGCTGCCCCATGCCTTCGAGTTTTTCGGCGAGGAAGTGCGCTGTGCGGAGCCGTTCTTCGCCCTGCTCGCCGCCTTGGGCAAGACCGACCTCTTCCGCACCCACGAGGTCCCGCGGGTCAAGGCCGTTCTCGACACCCTCGCCGTCTATTGAAGGGAAAAGGCCCGGGCCGCAGGCGCGGGTGGGGCGGCCGGCGGTTGGGGGAAGATCTGGTACAAGAGCAGGTAGATCGCGACACCGCTGACCGAGACGTACATCCAGATGGGCCACGTCCAACGGGCCAACCGGCGATGAGCCTCGAACTGTTGTCGCGCCGCGCGGTAGAGCGTCAGCAGCACCAACGGAACCACGCCCGCGGCCAACACGGTGTGCGTGAGCAAAATGGCCAAGTAAACCGGGCGAAACCCAGCCGGCTCGACAAACACCGTGCGACCGGCGTAGGCATGGTAGATCAGGTAGCTGACCAGAAACAAACACGACACGCCAAAGGCCGCCACCATGCAGTGCCGATGGGCCCGCCGGCGCTCGCGGCGGATGAAGAAGTAACCGAGGCTCAACAGAACCGTGCTGGCCGCGTTGAGCAGGGCGTTTCCGGCGGGTAAATCGGAAAGCGTCATGCGCGTTGAACAAGAAGCGAACCGTGACCAGGCGCGCTCAGCGCTCGCGCACCACGGCCTCCACCGCCGCTCGGATCGCCGGACGCGCCCCCGGGTCTTCGCCATCGAACGCCCCGCGCACCCGCCCGGCTCGGTCGATGAGGATCACCTTGGTGCTGTGGATGAACAAGTCCTCCAGCGCGGCGCGATCGGGGTCGCTGTTCTCCGACACGGCCAGCAACAAGTCTTGAATCGCCAGCCGGTACAGTTCGCTCTTCTGCCCGGTCAGGAACTGCCACCGGCTCGAGTCGGCTTGAAAGCGCTCGCTGTAGCCGCGGAGCACAGCCGGGGTGTCGTAAGCCGGATCGGCGGTGAGCGTCAGGAACCCAACCGGCGCGTCCGGCGGCAGCTCGACCTGGAGCTGACGCAATTGCTGCGTCAGGCGCACGCACGGACCCGGGCACCGCGTAAAGACGATGTCGGCAAGCCACACGCGCCCGGCCAGATCGGCCGCGACCACGGGTTGGCCGAACTGGTTGGTGAGCTGGAAGTCCCGCACCTCGCTAAGCACCGGTAGCGGCGCCGGGCGCGGCCGCGCTCGAAAGCCGGCTTGGTTCGCCACAAACGCGCCGATCACCAGCGCCAACGCCAGCGCCAGCACCCCCCAGATCGCCCGGTCCAATCTCGATCTCGCCGTGGAAGGCCCTGCCATACTCGATCGCGCGCAACCGCGGCTCTAGTCGTAGCTCACCGGCTCGGCCGCCGTCTTCGACTTGCTTCGGAGCCAAGCGTCATACTCCGGTTGGGTGACCACCCGCAGCAGGCCGCGCATGTTCGAGTGTCCATTGCCGCAGAGTTGGGCGCAGGTAATCTGGTATACCCCCACCTGCGTGGGCGTGAACCAGACCGGGATGCTCAGACCGGGAATGGCATCTTGCGTGATCCGCATCTGGCGCACGGCAAAGGAATGAATCACGTCCAAGGAACTGATATGCGCGATGACCGGCTTGCCCACCGGCACATAGATCTCGCTGTTCTCGGTCACAATGTCGTCCTTCGCGTTGGCGTCGTCCGGGTCGATCCCCAAAGGGTTCGCCCCGCTCAGATGCTTGGCGTCCGCCAACCCGAACACGCCGTCCGGCCCCGCGTACCGCGCCATCCAGTTGAACTGCCGGCCAATGACCCGAACGACCGTGGCGTCCGCTTCAGCCGGGAAGTTGGTGGCGGACGCGCTGCGCGCCCACAACGGCACCGCAAAGCCCACCAGCAAGACTGCCTCGATCACCGCCACCGCCACCTCGAGGTAACTGGACACGTGACTGCGAACACCGGCGTGATCGGCCTTGGGCGACCGGCTCTTGCGGAAACGCCAAATCGCGTAGCCGAAAAACACCGACCAACCCACGAATAGCACCCCCATCAGCACGTGGACATAGAGCATGAGGTTGTCCAAGTCCGTCCCGTGCGCCGACGCCACGGGCGGCAGATGCAGGAGTTTGGTGACCAGGGTTTCCATGGCGTCAGGCCCTTAGTCTCCGCCCCCTGCTCCCGCGCCGTTGCCCGGCGCCGCCAGGGCCCTAGCCCGGTAACCCAGGTAAACGAAAAAACCGGCGATGCCAGACAACACCACGGCCACGACCCCTAAGAGAGTCAGAATCCCAAAGTTCATGCCTTGGGCCAACGCCGAGTCGGATTGGCCGAAGCACGTCGCGCAGGCATGAGCCGCGGGCGCCGCGCCGCACAGGGCGAGGCTCAACCCGGTCACCGCGCCGCGCGTAACGGTGAGCATGCTCATAGATAACTCATGTTCTTCAGCTTCTTCAGCACCGCACGAAAGTAGAAGATCAACGCCACGCCCGCAACCAGGGATCCCGCCCCGAGCGCCAGATCCAACGTCTGGCGCCCATCGAAGAACGCCACCAGCTCCCAGGCCCCAAAACCGAAGGCCAGCACGATCGACACCAAAATAAACAGAATATGAAAGGCCTTGAGCGACATCAGCGGAAGATGGATAGGAATTGATCGGCATTGGACCAGACGATCAGAAACATCAGCCCCGCGAAGAAAAAACCGGTGGCCCCCAGCAGGCCGTAGATGAGCTTCTTCTCCGAGATCAAGTGCATGAAGAACCCGGCTACCAGAAAGGCCTTTGCGCTGGCAATCAACAGCGCCACCGCCACGTTCAAACTCCGACTCCCAAACGGCACGTAGGCCGCCACCACCGTGATCACCGTCCCCAACAACAACGCCAGGAACACGTAAATGTACTTGCGCGTCGCTTGTCTGATCTCGTGGGCGTGGTGCTCGCTCATGGGCATGTCGCTTATAGAAGGTATAAAACCGGAAAGAGAAAAATCCAGACCAAATCCACAAAGTGCCAAAACAACCCGCAGACCTCGACGCGGTTGGTGAAGCGCTCCGGATCGCTCCGCCACATCCGGCTCCCCGGCCCCCACAGATACGCGATGACCAACGCGCCGCCAATCACGTGCAGGGCATGCAGCCCCGTCAACGTGAAGTAAATCGCCAGATACGTGCTCCGCCACGGGCCCCAGCTCTCGAGCTTCGCCACGTTCGCCGCCGTCAACTCGATCGGCTCGGCGTGCCCACCGTGCGCTCCCTCACCTTCGCCCCCGGCCGCATCCGGGTGGAAGGTGATGGACGCGCCGACGCGGTTGGTGTCCGCCAGGTTGGCTGCCGTCCAGTTCAGCGGGTTCCCCGCTAGGTGCCCATTGAGCTCGGTGCCGTCCTGCAACCGGACGTAGTAATGGGTGAACTTGTCCCGATACTCGAAGCTCTTCACCGCCACAAAGGTCAGCGCCAGCAAGACCGTGCAGCCCTGGTACAGCTTGAACCGGCTCAGATCCCCCAACTTGAGCGAGGCCCAAGCCAACACCACGGTGATGCTCGAGGTGATCAGGACCACCGTGTTGAACGTGCCAATCGGCACGCTGAGCAACCCGTGCGGCCAGGCCTCGGCCCCCACCCGCAACAAGATGTACGACGAAAACAGCGCCCCAAACAGCATCACTTCCGACGCCAAGAACAGCCAAATGCCCACCTTGGCGTTGTACAACCCGGTGTCCGGCCGCGCTTCGACGGTGTGGGGAATGTCCATGGCGAACGATTAAGCGGGGAGATTCTGCGGGGCGTAGTCGGTCGGGCTCCCCGGCAAGCTGTAGTCGTACGGCCCACGATACACGACGGGGCGATGGGTGAAATTGCCGTGCGGGGGTGGCGTGGGCGTGGCCCATTCGAGCGTGGTCGCCTGCCATGGGTTATCGGACACGACCTTAGGGCCGCGCCAGAGGCTCCAGAACAGGTTGATCATAAACGGCACCTGCGCCACCCCAAGCAGCCAGGCCGCGTGCGAAATCCCCACGTTCAGCTTCAACGCCAGGCTGAGCCCGTACACCCCCTCACCCGCCGCGTAGGTCGCCCCGCCGTCATCCCGCCGCCGCGACATCCCCTCGAGCCCCTGCACGAACATCGGCAGAAACACCAAGTTCATGAAGATGAACGAAAGGACGAAGTGCACCCGCCCCCAATACTCGTTCATCATCCGCCCCGTCGCCTTCGGGAACCAGTAGTAGATCCCCGCGAACAGGGCGAAAATCGTCCCGGGCGCCACCACGTAGTGGAAGTGGCCGATCACATAATAGGTGTCGTGCAGTTGGATGTCGGTCGCGCTAAAGCCCAGAGGCAGTCCGGTCAGCCCCCCAATGCCGAACATCGGCAGGAACGCCAAGGCAAAGAGCATGGGCGTGTTGAATCGGATCGACCCGCCCCAGAGCGAAATGAACAGCGCCGTCAAGATGATCACCGATGGAATCGAGATCATCATGGTCGTGGTCTGAAAGAACGTGCTGATCTTGGTCCCCATTCCCGTCAGGTACATGTGGTGCGCCCAAACAATGAACGACAAAAAACCGATCGCCAGCGCCGAGTAAACCAGCGACTTGTACCCGAACAACGGCTTGCGGGTGTTGTTCGCCAAAACCTCCGCCACGATCCCCATCGCCGGCAAGATCAGCACGTAAACCTCCGGGTGCCCGAGAAACCAGAATAAATGCTGCCACAACAACGGACTGCCGCCCCCGCTCACGTCCAACGGCCGCCCGCTCACCACCAAACCCGTCGGCAAGAAGAAACTTGTGCCCAGCAAGTTGTCCATCAACTGCATGATCCCCGCAGCCTCGAGCGGCGGAAACGCCAGCAATAACAAGAACGCCGTCACAAATTGCGCCCAAACGAAGAACGGCAACCGCAGCCAGCCCATGCCCTTCGCGCGCAACTGAATAATCGTCGCGATGAAATTCACCGACCCCAACAACGAGGACGTAATCAACAGCACCATCCCCATGAGCCAGAACGTCTGCCCGTCGAACCGATGCGCCAAATCCGCCACCGTCGCCAACGGCGAATACGACGTCCAACCCGACTTGGCGGCGCCCCCGGGGATGAAGAAGCTCACCAACATCACCACCCCGCCGGCGAAATAGCACCAGTAACTGGCCATGTTGATCTTCGGGAACGCCATGTCCGGCGCCCCAATCTGCAGCGGCACCACGTAGTTCCCGAAAGCCCCAAACGCCAACGGCACCACCGCCAAAAACACCATGATCGTGCCGTGCATCGCCCCAAAGGAATTGTAGAGGTCCGGCGTCATGATCCCGCGATCGGCCATGTCCGGCCCCAACGCCCGCAACAACAGCTCGCCAAAAACCGGTATCGGCTGGCCCGGATACGCCAGTTGCCACCGCATCAGCGCCATCAAACCGTACCCCAGCAGCAAAAACACTAACGCCGTCAGCCCATACTGAATCCCAATCACCTTGTGATCGGTCGAGAAAACGTACTTCCACAGAAAACCAGTCGGCCCCGCGTGTGGAGCGTGGCCCCCCGCCGCATGGGCGGTGGCCGTAGACCCAGGATGGGTGGTTGCAGTCACAGTGTGTGTTGCGCTGGCGAGATCCGCCCGGACCCTCCGAATGGCAGTCTTTGGTCTGGGCAAAACCCGAATGGGAAAAAGTAGGCTTCCTGTTTCGCCACTGTCAACCGAGGACTCCCTGAGCTGGTAGTTTTCACCTGGCCTTATCCAAGATCATCAGACTCAGCAGCAACGGCAAGTAGCCAATCGATGCCAGAAACAGCCACCGCGCTCGCCGGGGCGTGCGAGCCCGCGCGAATTGAACCGCCACGCCCAGAAAGCCCAGACCCAACAACAGCGCCCCCAGCAGGTAAAGCCGGCCAGCCAAGCCCAACACGAACGGGCTCAGGCTCATCACCAGCAGGCCCCACGCGTGACTGACCGCCTGCAGACCGGTCCGCACTCCGGTTTCATCGTAAACCGCCAACATGTGAAAGCCGGCCCGCGCGTACTCGGCGCGGTACAACCACGCAATGGCGAGGAAATGGGGCATCTGCCAGAAGAACTGAATCCCAAACAAGGCCCAACCCCCGGCCCCCAGGTCGCCCGCCCCAGCGCTCCAGCCCAACAACGGCGGCATCGCTCCCGGCAAGGCGCCGACGATGGTGTTGAGCGTGGTGCTCCGCTTGAGGGGCGTGTAAACGAACAGATAAAGCCCCAACGTGAGCGCCCCCAGGGCCGCCGTCGCCAACCCCACACCCAGCGCCAGCGTGAGAATGCCCACCACCGAACTGCCCACCCCAATCGCCAAGGCCGACCGTGGCTGCATCCGCTGGGCCGGCAGCGGCCGCTCTCGGGTCCGTTCCATCAGAACGTCCCACTCGCGCTCGAGCCATTGGTTAAGGGTCGAGGCGCCCCCTGCCAGAAAGCCTGTCCCGATCAAGGTCAACAGCAAGAGCCACCCATCCAACGGACCGCGCAAACCCAGCAAGAAACCCACCAACGTCGTCAGCAACACCAACACGGTGAGCCGGATCTTGGTCAATTCGGCCAACTCCGCCCACCAGGGTCTCCCCACGGCTACGGTCTCGTCCATCGGTTGCGTGGTACTCCTCATGCCGAAGGCCCGGTCAACCGCGCCGCCAGCGCCCCACTCCCAGCGACCCCGGCCGGCGGAGCGTGCGCATCCCAGACGCGGGTCAGCCCAAGCATGTCGCGGCAGGCGATCACGCAAGCCAACGCCCCCAGCAGCAAAGTCACTGCGCCCACCCCCACGTGCGCGGTCGTCAGGTCGGCCGATTTCTCGGTCCAGATGGTCACCGCTCCCAACCCGAACTGCACCAACACCACCCCCACCCACACCCGCGCCAACCGCGTCACCGGATGTGCGCGGCCCAGCAGCCTCGAGGCGCGGCGAGCGGAGACGACGATACCCGCCACGATACCCAGCGCCACCAGGCGATGCGCCATCTGCAGGCCAACCTGAAAGGCCGTGATCGGCCGGACGGCCGTGGTCTCGAGCCGCAGTTGGTTGTAACGAGCGATCGCTTCAGCATCCATGCTCGGCCAAAGCCGGCCGTAGGCCAGCGGAAAATCCGGGATCGCCAACCCCGCGTGCTGATGCCGCATCAGCGCGCCCAAGACCAGTTGGCCAAACACCAACACGGTCGTGCCCAACAACAACGGCCTGAGCGAACGCGCGGCCGCGGGCACCGGAGGTAAGGACGGCCACCCGGGACTCAAGAACAATGCCAGCGCCGCCACCCACACCAAAAAGAGTTGCGCCAGCGCCGCATGGACCACCCCGAGCTCATCCGCGATCAACGTAACCCGGAGGCCGCCCAAAACCCCCTGCAGAACCACCCCGCCAAAAGCCGCCCCGGCCAACCAGCGCACCCACGCGCGCGGTTCCGCCAGCCAAACCCACACCGCCAACACCGCCGTCAGCAATCCCACCCCCGCAGCCGCCAACCGGTGGGTGTGCTCGTAAAAGATCCCACCCACCCACTGCGAGATGGGAAAGAAAAACATGTTATAGCCATAGGTGTTCGGCCAGTCGGGCACCGCCAGACCCGCGCCGCGGCTTGTCACCAAGCCACCGACACAGATCAAACCGAGCGTGGCGGCGGCCGTCACCCAGGCGAAACGGGCCAGCCAGGGATTGGGCGTGCTGCGGGTCACCTTACCTGCGCGTTCCGGATACAAACAACCGCTGTGATCGCCAGGACCACAGCGGCTGCCTTCGCCAATCGCTCTCCCTACCTCGCCGCCGGGACTTCGAGGGTGAAATTCACCGCCTTCTTGTCTCCCTCCGCCACGGTGATCTCCTGCGACGCTTCCCCGGCCTTAAGATGGTAAGCCACTACGGTGTACTTGCCCGCAGGCAAATCGGCCGGTAACGCGAACTTGCCGTCCTTATCCGTCACTGCGAAGTACGGGTGCTCCAGCACCCCGACGTAAGCGAACATCCACGGGTGCACGTCGCACTTGAACCGCACCAAAACCTCGCGACTGGCAAAGCTCTTCTCGGTCACCATGCCTTTCACCGGTTGGCCGATGTTGAACTCGCGGTTGCCCGCCTCCTTCGGCGTGGCATGCACGTTGTGCATGAGCGGGTCCGAGTTCTTGATCTGGAACTTCTGGTTCGTCATCACCCCCATCACGTAGGGTTCGTAAAAACAATTGACCTGGTCCAGCACCGGCATCTTCGCCGGCGGCGGATAGGTCTTCCCGGCCGGCCCTTCCTTCAGATACACGAACACATTCGCCAAACCGCCGTCCGTGCCCACCACAAAATGACGAGTCGTCTGCGGCGCGGTGTGCAACTTCCCGCACAAGGCGTCAAACTCGACCGTTCGTTCCGCCGGCGGCGTCCCTTTCAGGGTGACCTTCCCGCCGATTTCAGCCGCAGCCACCGTCCCCGAAACCACCCCACCCGCCACGGCCAAGACAATCCCTAGAGCGCTTGTTTTCATCTTGATTTCGACACTGCTTGTAGTTCGCATTTTTAAGAGTGCCCACAGTAGCACCGCCCCGCCGGACCGGCAAGTCATTTGCCTCGTCCCACCGCCGACAGGCAACCCGGCAGTTCCGCCACTCGTTTCGGGGCCTCCAGCTCACTCTTTCCCCAGTTGCCGCTTGAACTTGTCCACCTTCGGCCGAATGACCGCCTGACAGTAACCGGCGCTCGGGTTGTTGCGATAGTAGTTCTGGTGGTAGGCCTCTGCGGGGTAGAACTTCGTCAGCGCCTGCAACTCCGTCACGATGGGCCGGTCCCACCGCCCCTGGGCCGCCGTGCGCGACCTCTCCGCCGCCAACCGCTGCGGTTCGTCGTGGTACAAGACGATCGAGCGATACTGCGTCCCCACGTCCGCACCCTGACGGTTCAACGTGGTGGGATCGTGCACCTCCCAGAGAATCTCGAGGAGACGCTCGTAGGTCACCGCCCGCGGATCGAACGCCACTTGGATCACCTCGGCGTGTCCCGTCTGGCCCGCGCAGACCGCCTGGTACGTCGGATTCGCGGTGTGGCCGCCCGCGTAGCCGCTGGTGACCGACTTCACGCCGTCGACCAGTTGGTAGACCGCCTCGAGACACCAGAAACAGCCGCCGCCGAAGGTGGCCCGTTCGAGACCGCCGGGCTGCCGGTTCTGATGTTCTGCTTTCATCTGGGGTGGCTCGTCTTGGGCCAGGGCCAAACTCAACCCAACCATCACGGGCGCTAGGCCCCATCGCACAGGTTTCTTCATAGGCTCGCGTTGCCACCCGCAACCTAGCCCACCCGCTCCACCACGCAACTAGCCCAACTCAGTCCGACCGCCAACTCGAGGCGCGGTCCAGACGCTCGATCACCCGCTCGCGCCCCAGCACCTCGAGCAGGTGGTAGAGGCTAGGCCCAGCGGTCTGGCCGGTGCAGGCCAACCGAGCGGGATGCACCAAGGCCCCCGCCTTGACCCCCAGTTCGACCGCGACCCGTTTCAGGGCTGCCTCGAGCTCCGCCGCGCCAAAAGAAGCCAACCCCGCCAGCGCCGCTCGCAACCGCGCCAACCGCGCCAGGCTCTCCGGCTGGAAATCCTTCCGGGCGGCCACCGGGTCGTACACGATCGTTTCGGCGAAATAAAAGCCCGCATACCCAACCACCTCGCCAAACGTCCGCAGTTTCCCCTGGCAGGTATCCAGCGCCGCCTTGACATACTCGAGCGGGAACCGGTTGGTGTCCACTCCCGCGCGTGCGAAGGCGTGCACGCACAACTCCCGAAACCTGTCCGCGCTCAGAGCTCGCACGTACTCCCCGTTCATCCACTGCAGCTTCGCCAAGTCGAACCTGGCGTTGTGCCTCAACACCTGCGGCAGGTCGAAGCGCTCGATCAGTTCCGGCACCGCCAGAATCTCGCGATTGTCCTTGGGCGACCAACCCAAGAGGCAGAGGTAGTTGACCACCGCTTCCGGCGTGTAGCCCTCCTCGAGGTAAGCCAACAGCGAAGCCCCCTGGTCGCGCTTGCTCATCTTGCTCCCGTCCGCGTTCAGAATCAGGGGAATATGCGCGTACTTCGGTGGCGCCACGCCGAAGGCGCGAAACAAGGCCATGTGCCGCGCCGTGTTCGTGAGGTGATCCTCACCCCGAATCACGTGCGTGATCCCCATCTCGAGGTCGTCCACCACGTTCACCAGGTGAAAAACCGGCTGACCGTCGGACCGGACGATCACGAAATCCGGGTCTTGCGCCTCGCGATCGGTCAACTCGCGGCGCACCTCCCCCACAATCAGGTCCTCGATCAGCACCGGCTCGCGCGTCATCCGGAACCGGACGGCCCCCTCGTGTCGGTAAGCCAAATCGCGCGACAATAACGCCTCGACCCGCCGCTCATAGTTCTCACGGCGCTGGCTCTGAAAATAGGGTCCCCGCTCCCCTTTGCACGGACCCGTGGCCTCCCCGGTCAGCGGCCCCTCGTCCCAAGCCAACCCCAGCCACCGTAACCCGCCCAAAATCACCTCGACCGCCTCCTGCGTGTTACGCGCCGCGTCGGTGTCCTCGATCCGCAAAACGAACTTGCCCCCCGTGTGCCGCGCGTAGAGCCAATTGAACAACGCCGTACGCGCCCCCCCGATGTGGAGGAAGCCCGTCGGACTCGGAGCAAAACGCACCCGTACACTCATGAGCTGGCGACCGCGCCTGTCTAGCCGGTCTTGCCGGAAGACCATAGAGCCATCGTTGAGCTCATGGCAAGTGCTGACCCCAAGCTGCTGGGCGCGCATGGGTGCCATGAACCGGTAGGGCGCGACCGCTGGGCGCGCCGAACGACGCGGGTCACCGGGCCCGAGCCGGCCGGCCCGCAGGTCCGGCTCCTCCTGGCGGCTCATCGCAAGGCCGAGCCGGCGCACCACAGAAAGCAAGCGGGCCTTGGCGGGGCGATCGCTCGCCCGCGGCCAAGGCCCGCCGCGCGCGCCCTCGGTAGCCCAGGACGCTGGGTTCAAGGCCGCCTTACTTGCGCAGCCGATAGAACTTGTTGCCGGCGCCGATCGTCACCGTGGTGGGATTCTGCGTCCCCACCGTGGTCCAAGCGGCGTCCGAGAGACTGTTCTTGGACTCGAGCGTGAACCCGACGGCGCCCGCCGGCCACGAGATCGTGAGGTTGTTGCCCGCCCGAACAATCGTCAGCATAGGAGCCGCCCCGCCCACCGGCGTCGTCGGATCGTCCTTCGGATCGGGATGCGTGATCACCGTGTAGAAGTTGAGCTCGCTCTGCGAGGTCTTCCCTTGGGCCGGGTTGTTCTGCAGGTTGATCTCACCCTTCGCCGCCACCAAGATCTGCTTGGTCGTCATCGCCGCGTTCATGCGGTAGGTGCGAATCCCACCCGTCTTCGCCACGTTCACAAACGGGAAGAAACTCGCCGTCAGCGGCGTCACCGACTTGTCCGCGCTGTTGAAGGCCAGCACGCGCGCCACCGTTTGCGGCGCCTCATAGCCCGTGGGCTGCGACTCCCAGACCACTACCACCCGGTTCAAGGCGTCCATCGTCGCCCCTGCCCGGTCCGTCGTGGCCGCAAAGCCCGGCTCGCTCACGTCCCGAGCCGCCACAAACTTCTGGTCGCGCGAATCGAACACGGCCAGCGACACCACCTGCGCGCTGCTGCCGGCCAGCACGATGTACGGACTGTTGATATGTCCGGCAATGCGCGTGCCGTCCCCGCGGCCGCGGTCGAACGTCCGGCCCGAGGTGGCCTGATCGACCTTGCCCTTGAACGTGCCCGCGTTGTCATAGAAGTAGATCTCGCCGCGGAACCGCAGAGCAAAACCGCCCTGGCAAGCCGCCACGTTGGCCCAGATCTGGTCGGAGTTGTTTGGATCCACCGCGAAGGTCTCCTTCACGACCGAACCGTCCGGCGCGATGATCGCCACCGTCGGCGTCCGCAACGGCGCCGTCATGTTCGAGCGGTCGTCAATCACCACCACGAAGTTGCCGTTGTCCAGGCAAGCCACGTCCCCCCCGAATCGGGAGACTTCGCCCGCGTTGCCCGTGAACGGGTCGGTGTAACGCCCGTTGTTCGCGTCGATCGCCTTGCTCAGCGGTGTCGGCGTCAGCGTCGCCAGATCGAGCGAGAACGTTTGCACGGTCCCGTACCGATTGACGTCGCTGTGAATCAGGTTCTTGGTCCAACGATTGTCGGACAGGAATTCAGTGAACCCGTGCGGCGAGGCTTCCGCCCCCACAATGTAATTCACCGCGCCAGGCCGTTTGTCGCCCGCCACGCGCCCCGGGTTACCGTTCTGGCGCGAGAGGTTGATCTGGCCCTTGTACGGCTGGCCATTGTCGGCGTAGAAGCCTTCGACCTGTTTCATCGGCTTGCTGCCATCCGCCGGTTGCAGCGCGACGACGAAACGCTGCTCGGCGCCGATCGGCTCCGCGAACGCGTTGCCCTCGACCAGGAAGGTGCTGGTGCCCAGCACGCTGGCGTACGGCTCCCAGTTCCCCAACGCCGGCATGTCCTGGTTGATGATCGGCGTGTCCGGCACGATCCGCTGCAGGCCCACCGACTCGATGCTGCCCGGCTCGAACAGAATGCCGAAGAACCGGCCCGTCACCACCCGAATCCCCAGCGAATTGATGTCGTTCTGGCTCTCCCAAATCACCGCAAACGCATCGCCCCGCGTGGCGATCCGCGGTCGGCGCGATTCGTAGAAGGCCCAATCGCGCTCGGTATCCAACTCGCTCACATAGAAGCTGCCACCGATCGGGGCGCCGGCCGGGTCGAACATGCGGCCGCAAATGACCCGCGGCCCGGCTCCCCCGCTGGGCGCAGCGCTCCAGACCGAGAAGACCCTACCCTGCGCGTCGATGGCCGCGTCGCAGCGACCGTCCACACTGTCCCAGGTCACGTCGTCGTTAGCCGCCTTCGAGTAGCGCACCGTCCCGTTGGCGTTGAGCACCGTCAGCCATACCTGGGTCCCCGACACGCTCGTCGCCACATAGGCGTCCTTGCCGTTGCCGTGGAAACCCGCGCCGTCGCCTCGACCACCCGTCGCCGCCTGCGCGTTGCCCGTCAGTGTGCCTAAGTCCAGGTTGCCCGTCGTTGGCGCGCCCGCGTTGTCGAAGAGGCGTACCGTGGCCCCGCCCGGCCCGCCGAACCGGATGCCAAAGCCATTGGCGGTCACCCCGACGCCGTGCCACATCTCGCTCTGGACAGGCACTTCGCTCACCAGCGTGACCGGCTTCACCACCGCCCCCGTGGGATCCAGGATCGTGAACACGGCATGAGTCGCCGACGCGGTGCCGCCGTACAGGTTGATCAGGTCATCTCGTTGCCGGCTCTCGCCCACGATCACGATGTTGCCGTTGGACAGATAATCCCAATCACCAATCCGGATCGACCCGCTCCGCGCGGCGTAATCGACGGGTATACCCACCCGAATACCCACCGGAGCACCCGTGTCACTCAATAACTGCACGGCGGGCATGTCGCCCGTGTTGTTGTAGGGGGCCAGTTCCACCACTTCCAGATCCAGGGCCCAGGCCGAGGCTCCCATGCCCATGCCCGTTCCGAACAGGTTGCCCTTGATCTTCGGGCCCCAGGCCGTGTTGGCCGGTATCGCTGAACCGTCGGCCCGGAAATAAGAGAGGAACTTCGAGTCGATCCATCCCCCCCGAAGCGAGCTGATCTTGGTGACCGGCGTGATGGAAAGGCCCCCCGGACTGTAAAGAGTCCAAACCGAGCCAAAATAGCCCAACTCACCGCTGCCGCTTGGGTGATCGTCTTCCCACCCGATGATGACGTTCCCGTTCGAGGCAATGGCGACCCCCAAGCTCTCGACGCGTTGGTTGTTTTGGCCCGTGCCGTCTATGCCTAGCGAGTTCACGTAGAACGTTTCCGTTCGACCCGCAAGTTTGTTGGCCTCGAGCGTCCCGGTCACCTGGGCCATCGCGCCCACGGCGCACCCGGTCGCAGCCAGTAATAAGGTGATAATGCTTTTTCTTCTCATAGGAGGGGTATCGTTCGTCGTGGTTTCAGTGCTCTTTCCCCAGGGCCCAACTGCCCCTGCCGCCATCCACACGAACCTGCCGTTCCACGCCAGTCCTACCCGCACACGCTCGCCGGGTAAGCCGTCAGCTTGTTCGAGCACCGTCAGCCTGAGCAACTGCGACTTCTTCCTGGGGTAACTGCATGTAGCGACACCTGCAAGGCACATCACACGCTGTGCGATGCAAGTGCAAGTACAAGAGCTGGATACCAAACCGCGCGCCGGATTGCAACGGTTTTTTCTGATGGAGGCAGTAATTCTCACGATTCGCAGACCTCACTTTGCCACGTGCCCCTCTGCACGTTGCACCATGCGGCCAATCAATGTGCCAGGGATAAAGACATTGACACCTCAACCTGAAGCGCGACTGCCCTGGGATTTGCCTTCCGTTCCGTTGCCTGTCCCGCCCTGGTACACCGCTCCGCTCGGCCCATCAATCAGTGTGCCAGGGATAAAGACATTGACATCAACACCTCAGCCTGAAGCGCGACTGCCCTGGGATTTGCCTTCCGTCGATTGTCCCGCCCTGGTGCACCCCTCGGCCCAATCAGTGTGCCAGGGATAAAGACATTGACACCTGAACCTGAAGCGCGATGGCCCTGGGATTTGCCTTCCGTTGCCCGTCCCGCCCTGGTACAACTCGCGCCACCATGTCCGTCCTGCTACCCATGGGCTTTATCGGCGCCGGCAAGATGGCCAGCGCGCTGGCACGAGGCATCCTGCGGGCAAGCCTCGCCACACCCGACCAGATCATGGCCAGCGATGTGCTGGAAGGAGCACGCGAACACTTTGCGCGGGAGCTCAATACCCCGACCTCGTCAACCAACGCCGAAGTGGTGCGGTTCGCCAACGTGGTGGTGCTGGCAGTCAAGCCGGACCAAGTCGCTGGGGTGCTCGAAGAGGTCCGTCCGTACGTGACCGACCATCATCTGCTGATCTCGATCGCTGCGGGCATCACCCTCAAGAAGCTGCAAGAAGGGCTGTTCGAGGGCGCTCGCGTCGTTCGGGTCATGCCTAACACGCCCGCCTTGATCGGCGTGTGCGCCTCGGCCTACGCTCTGGGCGAGTGGGCCACAGAAGAGGATGGCGAAACCGCGCGCCGACTTTTCGCGTCGGTGGGCACAACCTTCGCCGTGAAGGAGCACTTGCTGGACGCCGTCACGGGGCTCAGCGGCAGCGGACCGGCCTACGTGTACCTGATGATCGAGGCGCTCAGCGACGGCGGTGTGGCTGCCGGTCTGCCGCGCGAGGCCGCCACCAAACTGGCCGCGCAGACGGTGCTCGGGGCAGCGCGAATGGTGCTGGAAACTGGGCTGCATCCGGGAGCCTTGAAAGACATGGTCACCAGCCCGGCGGGCACCACCATCGAGGGGATTCACGAACTCGAAAAGGCCGGTGTCCGGGGCGCTCTCATGAACGCCGTGCGCGCCGCCACCCAGCGCGCCCGTGCGCTCGGCCAAGGCTAGAACCGAGCTCCACCCCGTCGTTCGGCAACCGGTTGACTCCGGAGAACCATGAAAGGCGCCGATCTCCGCCGATGAGTTTCCCAGCTCCCAGCGAAAAGCAGGCGCGAGTGATCTGGTCCGCGATTACCGGGTTTGCCGTGGCGGTGCTGCTGGCGTTGTTGGTGGGGTTGTTGTGGGGTTTGGGCCTGGCGATCGGCCGCCTCTCACCCGTGCTCATGCCGCTTGCGGTGGCTGGCGTGATTGCGTACCTGCTGGACCCGGTGGTCGACCGATTCGAGAGCCGCGGCCTGCCGCGCACGCGGGCGATTCTCTGCGTCTTCGCCTTGGCGCTGGTGTTGGTGGTGGGATTATTCGCCAGTGTGGTGCCGCAACTCGTGGTCGAGACCCGCCAACTCGCCCGCAAGATCCCCACCTACGCGCAACGCATCCAGACCCGCGTCGAGGATTGGGTCAGCCATCCCCCTGCGCCCCTGCTGCGATTTCTGCACGTGCCCGTCGAGTCGCCAGGGCTCACCAACGCGCCCCCCGCCGCGAACGATCCATCCTCGACCCCGACGACAACGACCAACCCGCCGCCGGCACCGGGCGATCTGGCGAGCACTAACCAGGTGGGCGCCGCGCCGGCCCAACCCGCGGCGCGCGGCGGCGGGGGTGGAGGGGAGGCGTTGGCCTTCCTGAGCCAGTACTTGGACCCGGACCTTCTACAATCGGCGACGGGTTGGCTGGCGAAGGTGGTGCCGCAGATTGGCTCGTGGCTTTTCGGTCAGGTGAGCAAAGTCGCGTCGTGGTTTGGGGTGTTGGCGGGTCTGGCGTTGGTTCCGATCTACACCTTCTATTTCCTACTCGAGAAGCGCGGCATCGAGTCCAACTGGACCGACTACCTGCCCTTGACCAAGTCGGAGTTCAAGGACGAGTTGGTGTTTGTGCTCAACGCGATCAACAACTATTTGATCGCTTTCTTTCGCGGGCAGGTCCTGGTGGCGATCTGCGACGGCGTCCTCTACACCATCGGCTTCCTGATCATCGGCTTGCCGTACGCCGTGCTCATCGGCGTTATGGCCACCTTTCTGACCATCATCCCATTCCTCGGCGCGATTGTGACCTGCGCCACCGCGCTGATCGTGGCATTCGTTCAGTTTGGCGATTGGCTCCATCCGCTGTTGGTCCTGGCGGTGTTTGCGGTCGTCCAAGCCCTCGAGGGCTTGGTCATCTCCCCCAAGATCATGGGCGACCGCGTAGGGCTGCATCCGCTGACGATCATCATCGCCGTCATGGTCGGCACCACCCTGATGGGCGGCTTGATCGGCGGCATCTTGGCCATTCCACTCACCGCCGCCCTGCGCGTGCTCATGTTCCGTTACGTGTGGCGGCGGCGCGAAACCTGACCGGCGCCGGACCATGCCGAGCCGGCCGAACACTGGGCAACGCACCGGTTCGACACCGCCGGTCCGGGCCGTCCCCCAGGCACGGCCGCTTGACCTATCGGTCGACCGCAGGCATTCGGCCCATGAGGCGCACGTCCACGGCTTTCATGCCCGCGGCACGGATCGCCTGCAGGCCCAAGTCCGTGTCTTCGTACGCGCGGCAATGGGTCGGCGGCACGCCTAAGCGCCGGGCGGCTTCGAGAAAGATGTCCGGCGCCGGTTTTTGGCGGGTCACATCTTCGCTGGTGACCACGGCATGGAAGAGGTGCCGCAGGCCCAGATGGTCGAGCACCTGGCCGATGACGCGGTGTGTGCCCCCCGAGGCGACCGCCATCGGGAGCCGACCCTGATGAGCGCGCACGATGGCCACGACGGCGTTGATCGGCTCGACTTGCTGGATCAACGGCAGGTACTCGGCCTCCTTCTCTTTGGCCACCGCCAAGTGATCCAAGGCTACACCCTGTTCGAGGCTGAGGGTCTTGAGGATGTCGCGCGAAGGCACACCGCCGAGGGCATAGAAGCGGCTCTCGGAGAACTGGAACCCGTGCCGGGCGGAGACGGCCTGCCAAGCTCGCCAATGCAGGGGCATCGAGTCGGCCAGCGTGCCGTCGCAGTCGAAGATCAGGCCTTCGATGGGTCGGGGGTCGGAACGATTCATCGGCAGAGGGTAAGGAGAAGCGGGCCGCAGCCTCGGCCCGGGAGGGCCGGTGGCGCGGGGCGACTCACACTTTGAGCGCGGCGAGCTTCTCGTCGAGTGCGTGCGCCATGAGGGGCTCGATCAAGCCATCCAAGGCGCCGTCCATCACCACCGGCAGGTTATGGAGGCTCAACTCGATGCGATGATCGGTGACGCGGTTTTGGGGGAAGTTGTAGGTGCGGATCTTCTCGTTGCGTTCGCCGGTCCCCACTTGGGCTTTGCGCTGAGCGGCGTAGCGCGCGTTCTCCTCGGCGATCTTCCGGTCCAGCAAGCGGGTGCGCAGCACCTTCATGGCTTTGGCCTTGTTCTTCTGCTGCGAACGTTCGTCGGCACAACGCACGATCAACCCGCTGGGTTTGTGCAGGATCTGCACCGCCGAATCGGTGGTGTTCACCCCTTGACCGCCGGGACCGGACGCGCGGCAGACCGTGACCTCGAGGTCCTCGGGCTTGACCTCGATGTCCACTTCCTCCGCCTCGGGGAGCACAGCCACGGTGGCCGTGCTGGTGTGGATGCGGCCCTGGGCTTCGGTGGCCGGCACCCGCTGCACGCGGTGGACACCGCTTTCGTACTTCATCCGCTTGAACACATCAGTCCCCGAGATGCTGAAAACAACCTCCTTGAACCCGCCCAAGGCGGATGCGCTCGAGTCCATCGTCTCGACCTTCCAGCGGTGCGCCTCCGCATAGCGAGTGAACATGCGGTACAGATCGGCCGCAAAGAGGGCCGACTCCGAACCCCCGGCCCCAGCGCGAATTTCAATAATGGTGTTACGCGAGTCGGTCGGGTCGGGCGGGACCAGGCCCTCGAGCACGCGCTGGCCCAGGCGCTGCGTCTCGGCCTCGAGCCGCGCCACGTCCTCGCGCGCCAACTCGAGCAACTCCGCCTCCGTCTCCGAGGTCAGCAGGGCCCGGTTGGCCGCCAACTCGGCCAAGGCCTTCCGGTAAGCCGCGCCAACATCGGTCAGTTCCTTAAGCCGGGCGTATTCCCGGCCCAACTCCTGCATCCGAGCCGGGCTCTCGAGCACGCGCGGATCGCTCAGCGAAGCCTCGACTTCGCTCAATCGCTGCTCGAATTTCTCGAGGTGAGGTCGCAAGTCCATGAGTCAAACCAACTCGGGGCGGTGAATCAAAAGGGCGTCAGATGGCGCCTCCCGCGACCCGCCGAGGCTCACCTGACTCCGCACTCGGGAGTCCCTGCCAGGGGCGATCGCGCGGCCGAAAAAGACTCCGCCCGCCACGCGGGCAAGCGCGGCGGGCGGGAGTCTGGCCGAAGCTACTTGCGCCGTTTCTTGCTCGAGGCGGCCGCCGCCTGGGCGGCCTGGACCGCCTGGGTCTTGGCCATGCGCTGCTGGAACTTGTCCACGCGCCCGGCGGTATCCACGAATTTCTGTTGGCCGGTGTAGAAGGGATGGCACACGTTGCAGATGCCGACCACGATCACGGACCGGGTCGAGCGCGTCTTAAACGAGTTGCCACAGGCACAGCGGACTTCTGCGACCTGGTACTTCGGGTGTATGTCGGCTCTCATACCAAATGCCAAAGGGCGCAGAAAGTAGCATCTGGCCGCCGCTTGACAAGCTGGAATTTCGCTCGCCCTAGCTCGGACCCCTAGACCCCAAAACCACCCTGTGCACAGACGCCCGACCGCCCTATGAACCGGCCGGCCGTACCGCCGACCTTCCAGCCGGCCCACCAGGAAGCCCGAGCCTGCCTCCATAGAGAACAGGCGGCCGTGAATCCACGGCCGCCAGGCGACTTACCAATCCAGCGGGACGCCGGGTCACTGCAACCCGACGCTCAAGGAGGGCCAAGGAGGAACGAGGGTGCACCCCGCCATGAGAGCGAGGGCGGAGGGGAATACGCGGTTCCTGTCGCCGAAACTTTGTATTCTTTGCATACGCACCTCAAAGAGCACGAGCCATACCAACCGGCAACAGTGGCAGTTCCGAGAATCCCACCGGCCCTGCCGACGCCAACCCAGACGCGTTGGACGCGCCGCCGGCATGCCGCCGGCCCGTTGCCGCCTTCTGTCCACTGTGCCGCGACCTGCCCAGTTTGCCTCAGCCAAGCCACGGTCGGAATTCCTACTCGACCGTACGATCGCGCGGCCCTACGCTCCGGGCCCATCATGACAGATCCACGCTACGCGAAGCTGGCCCAAGTGCTCGTCAAGTACTCGACCGCCCTGAAGCGAGGCGACCATGTCTTGTTGGACATGATCGACACGCCGGACCCGTTCACCGTCGAACTCATGCGCGCGGTGCGTAACGCGGGCGCAACCCCGATCGTCGAGGTGCGGCATCCGCGCGTGAACCGCGAGATCATGCTGGGAACGACGCCGGAACACGCGGCGCTGGTGCGAGACCTCGAGTTGTATCGCATGAAGAAAATGCAGGCCTACATCGCCATTCGCGGCAGTGCCAACGCGAGTGAAACGGCCGATGTGCCAAGCCAACTCCTGGCCCTCTACACCAAGAGCCTGCGACCGGTCCTCGACTATCGGGTGAACCGAACGCGCTGGGTGGTCCTCCGCTGGCCGACGCCGAGCATGGCCCAGGCAGCCAACATGAGCACCGAAGCGTTCGAGGATTTCTACTTCGACGTGTGCACCATGGATTACCGCAAGATGGCCCGGGCAATGAAACCGCTCGTACGCCGCATGCAGCGCGCCGACCGAGTCCAACTCAAGGGCCCGGGCACCGACCTCACCTTCAGCATCAAGGGCATCGGCGCCAAGCCCTGCGACGGCTTGCGGAACATCCCCGACGGCGAAGTCTTCTCCTGTCCCGTCAAGAACTCTGTCGAAGGCGCAATTCAGTTTAACACGCCCACCCTCTACGCCGGCTCACGCTTCGAGAATGTCCGGCTCGAGTTCCGCGCCGGCAAGGTCGTCCAGGCCACCGCCAGCGACACGCGCCGGCTCAACGAAATCCTCGATACCGACCCCGGCGCCCGGTATGTCGGCGAGTTCTCCCTCGGCTTCAATCCTCACATCCAACGGCCCATGTGCGACATTCTCTTCGACGAGAAGATCGCCGGATCGCTCCATTTCACCCCGGGCCAAGCCTACGAGGAGTGCGATAACGGCAACCGGTCGGCCGTCCACTGGGACATGGTGCTGATCCAGCGACCGGATTGGGGCGGGGGCGAGGTCTGGTTCGACGGCGAACTGATCCGCAAAGACGGCCAGTTCGTGCCCAAGGACCTGCAACCGCTCAACCCCGAAGCCCTCAAAGCCCGCTGAAATTGCAGGTCCGACGATCCCGCCCTGCCCCGGGCCCCCCCGAGCGTCACGCCGCCTCGAGTTGGCCGCCGTATCACGAGGCGCACCGGGCCGCGAGCCAGCTTAGCTCTGGCTGAGCCGGACCTGGGGCGCCTCGAACAGCAGGGCGTGAGCCTCGCGCAAGATCCCCACGATTCGGTCGGCAAAGGGACTAGCGGCCACGGCCTGGCGCATGGCCGCGTCGTCGAAGGTGGCAGCGTTCGCGCCTGGAAACCAGTGGTCCCCCTGGCCGAGCAGGTTGTAGCGCATCTTCCCCCAATCCACCAGGTCCAGCGCTCGCGCGTAGGTCCAGAGGCGCAGGATCTCTTTCACGTTGACCTGGCCCGGGAGCCCGACGTATTCGGGAATTCCGTCACCCCAATGCTGGTACCAGTCCGCGCCCAGCGCCCGCTCGAGCTCGGCCCGCAACCGTTGCTCGATCGGAGCCACCGTCGCCGCCAACCGATCCCAATACGCCAGCGCCGCCACGTGCTCGTCGAAATCCTCCGGCCGCGCGGCACCGCAACTGATCGTGTGCACCTGCGGTCGCGCCAGGCAGTAAAGGTCGTTGAACTGCATCGGCGTGAGCGGCGCGCAGAGATCGACCAGCTTGCGCGGCGGGTGGTACAATTTGCCCCCCTTGTCGTTCGGGCTGATGATGAACACCCCCATGTCTCGCGCCTCGGCCGCCACGATCGCCGGCCAGTTCAGCTCGTTCACAAAGTACCAGTGGACATTCACATAGTCGAACTGGTCGCTGGTCACCGCCTCCAGAATGATGTCCGTGGTGGCATGGCTCGAGAACCCAACGAAACGGCAGCGGCCCTCGCGCTGGAGCTTGCGCGCCGCCGCCACACAACCGCCCGGTCGCAGCGACCACTCGAGGAACTGCGCGTGGTTGATCCCGTGCAAGGCGAGCAGATCCACGTAGTCCAAACCCAAGTACTTCATCGAACGATCGAACCTCCGCAAGAACTCCTCCGGATCCGCACTGGGCGCCACCTTGGTTTGAACCAAGATCCGCTCGCGCGGCAACCGCGGCAAAACCTGGCCGAGCTGCATCTCGGAGGTGCCGTACCCGCGCGCGGTCTCGATGTGGTGAATCCCTAATTCCAGCGCGCGCACAATCGTGGCCTCGAGGTTCGCCTGGCTCGCAGCCGGTATCTCCTCGAGCGCCGTGTCCTGCCACTTGTGCTGGTAACGCATCCCGCCGCAGGACAAGACGGGCAACTCGAGTTCGGTGCGGCCAAAACGTCGGTACTTCATCGCTCGGACTCTGACACCCAGCCGTCCAAGACGCAACCCGCCACCGCAAGCCGCCGGCGCATGCAGGTGCCCGGGTGCACGCAAACAGTTTGACCGGGAGCCTCAGGCTCCGCATCTTGTCCCGGCCGCGCGGCCTGCAAGCGCGCCGCCGGCAACGACCGGACAACTCCATGCTAAGTGCCATGACCAAACCCTGGGCGATGAGTGCGGCGCTGGCGTTGCTCCTCGGCTCCCCGTGGGCCCGAGGGCAAGCCGCAGACGAGGCCGCCCGGGCCAATTACCAGACCGGCTACCGCGCCGCGCGCATGCTGGGGCTGGACCTATGGAAAACCCTGTCCGAAAAGGAACAACGCCTGGTCAACAGCGAGCCGGTCTCGGTCGTCACCGACTTAGCACCGTTCATCGAGTTGAGTGACTACCCCACCGAGGGCAAGTCGCTGCGCTTTGTCTTCATCTCGGTCGGGTTCCTGGACCTGGTCAATAACGTCGCCCACGCCAAGGCCATCGACACGCTCGAACCGGGCTACTTCGCCCGCTATGTGGCCAGCCTGGCGCAGGAAACCGGCGAACGTGAACTGCGCCCGCTGCCCAACGTGTCCGATCCGAAGTACTGGACCGAGGCGCTGCTCAACGAACAAATCAGCAACTTCAATCAGATGGTCGGCGTCGTGGTGGGCATCTCCCTCTCCCACCATTACCTCGGCCGCTACCAAAAATACGCCCGCCAAGTGGACGTGCCCCAGGGCCGCCAACTCCCCATCAACGAGGTGCTCACCAACTCGGAGTGGGAAAACGCCCTGCGCGCCGGCACCCGCACCGCCCTCAACGCCGGCCTGGGCGTCGAGGGTATCAAAGCCCTCTTCGAAGCCATCGATCAAATGCCCACGCGACCGGCCTGGACCGCCTACTTCTTGCCCGCCAAAAGCCGTTACCGCGACGCCCGCAGAATCCTCGAGCGAACCGAGAAACAGTTCTTCTCTGGTTTCTGAGCTCAGAACCCAGGCCCCCTCGGCCGAACTCACCCCGCGCCGCGACACCCCCATCCGCCACCATCCACTCGACGCGCGCCTGCGCTTCTCACCCCATTGAAACCACATCTCGCCCGCCACCGCCCCCTCGCTCTCGCTGCCCTGCTCGCGCTGGGCCTGCTGAACATCGCGCCGCTCAGCCAGACCCAGGAGTGGACCCGCTTCCGCGGCCCCAATGGCTCCGGCCTCTCCACCGCCACCCCCCTGCCCACGCAATGGACCGCGGCGGACTACAACTGGCGCATCAAGCTGCCGGGCGCCGGACATGCCTCGCCGGTGTTGTGGGGGCAGCACGTCTACGTGACGGCGGCCGACCCCGCCGGTGGCCAACTCGAACTCCTGGCCATCCAGGCCACCAACGGCGCCGTGGCCTGGACCCGAGCCTTCCCGCAAGTCCGTTACTCGACCCATCGCAACAATAGCCTGGCCTCGGCCACCCCAGCGGTCGATGCCGCCCACGTCTACCTACCGCGTCAGGACGGCCGCAACTACTACCTCACCGCGCTCGACCATGCCGGGCGTCAGGTTTGGGAACTCCCCCTGGGCACCTCGACCACCGAGCATGGCTCCGGCCATTCGCCCGTCGTCCACCGCGATCTGGTAATCCTCGCGGTCGACCATGACACGACCGGGCGAATCCTCGCCGTCGACACGACCACCGGCGCCCTGCGCTGGGAAGTCCCTCGGCGCCCGGGTCGGTCAGACTACTCGACGCCTTGCCTCTTTCCGCTCAGCGGCGGCGCGGAGGCGTTGGTCTTCAATACCCAGGAAGACGGCATCGCCGCCGTCGACGCGTTGCAGGGTCGGGTGCTCTGGCAGGTCGACGGCGTCCTGGACAAACGGAGCGTCAGTTCCCCAATCGCCGCCGGTGGCTTGATCTTCAGTTCCTGCGGCAGCGGCGGCGGCGGCAACTACGTCGTGGCGCTCCGTCCCGACCCGATCGGGAGCCAACCACCCGAGGTCGCCTACCAAATCCGGCGGGCCGCACCTTACGTGCCCTCCCCCTTGGCCCTGGGCGACCTCCTCTTCCTGTGGAGCGACAGTGGCATCGTGACCTGCGCCAAGCTGGCCAGCGGCGAGTTGGTGTGGCAAGAACGGGTCGGAGGCAACTACTTCAGCTCGCCGGTTTGCGCCAATGGTCACCTCTACGGCACCTCGAATACGGGCGAAGTGGTGGTCCTCGCCGCCGCCCCACAGTTCCAACTCCTGGGCCGTAGCTCCTTGGGCGAAGCCACCCACGCAACACCCGCAATCGCTGGCGGCCACCTCTACTTCCGTACCCTGACGCACTTGGCCAGCCTCGGCGGGAAGTGACGCCTCGCCCTGCCCCAGACTGGGCATCGACTCGCGCGACGAGCGACAACCGATCCCGCCGGTCGCGAGTTGGCCATCAGCGACCATCCGGCGCATCGAGCAGCGGCTCCAGCCCCGGCGGCGGCCGGCCAGCCGCTCCCAGCGAGAGAAAGGCCCAAATGGCCGCAATCTGCCGCTCGGCGTCCCCGCCCAATACCGTCGGAATCGTCGCCTCCCCCTCCGGCCAGAAGGTCGGCATCCGCGTCCCGGGCCGCAGCGAGGCTGGATCGAGAAGATACTGTCGGTACCACCCCACCTGAAGCCGGCCCGCCATGCGCGTCATGTCCATCACCGACGAACCCAATGCCGGATGCGGCCCGTAGCGGTGGCACGTCACACACGCGTAAGCCCCCACCCCAACCAACTCCCGCCCCACCTCCGCTTCGGCGGCCACCTGCCCCAACAACTCTCCCCCCGGTACCGCCGGGTCCGCTGCAGCAAACGCCTCCGCCAACCACGTCACATTCTCCGGTCCATACTGCGGCATGCGTGTGGCCATATACGCACGCACCGCACCGCGATTGGTCAACACCTCGCCCATCCATGCCACCCGTAGTTTCCCCCCCACCCCGCTCAAGTGCGGCGGAATCCGCCCTTCATCCCCCAAGTCCGTTCCCCCCAACGCCGTGAAAAAGTCCGACCGACTCGCGCTCGGCCCGCCGAAGCCGTCCCGCGAGTGGCACGCATAACAATTGAACCGAGCCATCGCGACTGCCACCGCAGTCGCCCCAGCCACCGGCGCCGACCACCGCGCCCGGTCCCCCAACGCGCGCCCGAGCCACTGGCGCTGTGGGGCGTCCAACGAAAAGTATGGTCGCCCAACCGCCGGTGTGGCGCTCAAGCAGCCCCCCTCCCCCTCGGCCGAAAGCGACAGCAACGGTCGCGCCGCCAATCCCGACTCGAGCCGGACGCCCCCCACGCTCAACGCGTGGCAGGCCGCACAACCCAGCGCGCCGAACCGCTCGCGACCCCGCTCGACTTGCGCACCGTCCAACGCGAACGCCTCAAACCCCACCGGCGCCATCCGGCGCTCGACCCCCATTGACCCCGGCTCACTCAACGCCTGGTCGCGCAACAAATACCGAGCCAGCGCTCCCGCTTCGTCCGGATTCAGGTTCAACGAGGGCATCCGCCCCCCCGCCCGAACCGCCACCGGGTCCTGCAATACCCGCGCCAGTTCCGAAACCGAGTATTTCCGGGCCAAATCGCCCAATGGCACCGAGGTCTGGTGCAACCGGTTGAGCACATAGCGCACCGCCTCAGGATCCGTCGGCCCCCCCGCCACGCCGCCGCCGAATATCGCCGCCGCAGACTCGAAGGGCGGATGGCAAGCCACACACCCTAGCCGATGATACAGCACCCGCCCTTGCCGCAGCATGAGATCGTTCACCGGTACCGCCTCGACCCGCGCTGGCCCGCCCATCGACACCAAAAAGCGCGTCAGTTCGTCCACCGCCAGACGGCGCTCGGCCACCGGCAACGCCTGCAACATATCCGGCATCGTGGTGCCCGGCTTCTCGCGATGCGGTTGCGCCAAAAACGCCCGGAGATACGCCGGCTGCACACGCCTCCCCACCCCCTCGAGCAGCGGCGCCTCTTTCGGCCGAAGCCGCGCTCGCATCGCCGCCTCGACCGGGTGACAAGCGATACAGTTCAGCTCGCCCAAGAGAACCTCCCCAGGATCGACCCCAGCCGGCGCGACCTCGAGCGCCGGCACGACCATAGCGCTCGGCTGCGCCCACTCGGGCGCAACCGCAGCGCCGTGGCTTACCGCCCCAACCCAACCCACCCAACTTAACAACACCAGCCCAGGCCCCGCACGCCTCGCTGGCTTCCTTCGGATACATGCGCTCATCGAGTCCACTCTCTTGAAACCATTGAGCCTGACGAACGCGCCGCCGTCGAATTCAATCCCCGCGGCTTGACCCGCCGCCACTCCCCCGGTAGACAAGACCCCGCGATTCCATGCCACCGATCAAACTCACCTGGCGCGAGATCGACCAGCTCGCTTGGGCTTTGCGGGACCGGTTCCCCACCCAAGACCCCCTCCGGCTCAGCTTCCCCAAGCTGCACCAGATGATCGTCCAACTGGACGGCTTCGCCGACGACCCCCAGGGCTCGAACGAGGCCGTCCTCGAACGCATCCAAATGGCCTGGTACCACGACCTCACATGACCGCCAAAACCATCGTCCGACCCGCCGGCGCGCCCGCTCCGGTCGGCCCCTACAACCACGCCGTGCGGGTCGGCGACCTGTTGTTCTGCTCCGGCCAAATCCCGCTGGATCCGGCCACCGGCAACCTCGTGGGCGCGGACACACCCACCCAAACCCAACGCGTGCTCGAGAATATCCAGGCCGTGTTAACCCACGAGCGCCTCTCGTTTGCCCACGTCCTCAAGACCACCGTCTTCCTCGTGGACCTGGCGGACTTCGCCCAGATGAACGAGGTCTATAGCCGCTATTTCACCCGCGACTTCCCCGCCCGCTCCACCATCCAAGTCGCCGCTCTCCCCCGCGGCGCCCGGGTCGAAATCGAAGTGGTCGCCCACTACTAACCGCCCAGCACTTCTCCGGCCGCCGTCGCATCCACCCACTTGCCCCGCTCCCGGATCAAGTCCACCAACCGATCCACCGCCTCGACCTCGGGGATGTTGAACTTCACCGGCGTCTTGCCCACGTAGAGGTTGATCTTGCCTGGCGCACCCCCCACATACCCGAAATCCGCATCCGCCATCTCCCCCGGGCCGTTGACGATGCACCCCATGATCGCAATCTTCACCCCCTTGAGATGCTCCGTGCGGCTCTTGATGCGCGCCGTGACCGTCTGCAGATTGAAGAGCGTCCGCCCACAAGACGGACACGCCACGTAATCGGTCTTGAACGACCGGCACCCAACGGCCTGCAGGAGGTTGTACGCCAAGCGCAAGGACGCGCCCGCACCCGCCTCACCCCGCACCAAAATCGCGTCCCCAATCCCATCCGCTAACAACGAGCCCAACGTCACCGCCGCCCGCAACAGCGCCCGCTCGGGCCTCATGGGCGAGGCCGGCAGCCCGAGGCAATCCTTGAGCAGAATCGGGTTGGCACGCCCCAACTGCCGTAACCGGCTGGCTAACTGGCGGAACGCCGCGATCGCCGGCCACCTCACCCCGTCCCGCACCGTAACCAGTTGCTTGTCGTCGCTCACCTCCCAATCGCCCGTAGGGTCCACCTCGCAAATCGCCAACTCCTCATACACCGCCTCAGGCCGAACGTCCGCCCCCGGCGCCACCTTCGGAGCGACTTGCGCCCAAGTGCCACGCGTCACCACCACCCGCACCGGTTGCTCACCCCCGCACCTGACCCCGCCCGCTAACTCGATCTCCACCGTCCGCCGGCGCGCAAATGAGTACGGATCGAACGGCCACTCCCCCACACCCAAGTCCGCAGCCTCACCCTCCGCAGCTTGCGTCAACCCCGGCGTCAACCCAATCAACTCGTCGCATACGGGGATCTCCTGTGGCGAATCCTCCGTAAGCGATACGCGAATCGTGTCCCCCAGCCCATCGCACAACAACGAACCTATCCCAATGGCGCTCTTGATCCGGCCATCCTCGCCTTCCCCGGCTTCCGTCACCCCCAAGTGGATCGGGTAGTCCCAGTCCGAACCCAGCGCCTCCAGGCGCGCCACCAACAGGCGGTAACACTCGATCATGACCTTCGGATTCGAGGCCTTCATCGAGAACAGGAAATTGTCAAAGCCCTCCCCGCGCGCCAACCGGGCAAACTCCAGCGCACTCTCCACCATCCCCGCCGGCGTGTCCCCATACCGGTTGAGAATCCGATCGCTCAGCGAGCCGTGGTTGGTGCCAATGCGCATCGCCCGCCCAAGCTCCCGACACCGCCGTACCAGCGGCACAAACCGTTCCTCCAGGCGCGCTAACTCCGCCGCATACTGCTCCTCCGTATACTCCTTGATAGCGAATTTCTTCGAGTCGGCATAATTGCCCGGGTTCACCCGCACCTTCTCGACCCACCGCGCCGCCTCGAGCGCCGCCTCGGGCTTGAAATGGATGTCCGCCACAATCGGCACCCAGCAATCCCGACGCCGCAACTCCGCCACAATGTGCTCCAAATTCGCCGCGTCCTTGACCGTCGGAGCGGTAATCCGCACCAACTGACACCCCACCGCCACCAACTCCAACGACTGTCGCACGCAGGCCGCCGTGTCCATCGTGTCGCAGGTGATCATCGACTGCTTCACAATCGGGTGATCGCCGCCCAGCACCACACCCCCGCGGGCCGGATCCCCAATCGTTACCTCCCGCGTCTTCCGGCGCCGATACCAGTAGGGTGAGTCACAGTAACGCATAGCAGTGAGACGCGGCCGCCCAGCCAGACCAACCTCCGCGCCGACCCTAAGGCGCCGGCTCCGCCACCGGCTCAGGCGTCGACGCGTTGGTGCGAGCCGGTTGGACGACCTGCTCCACCTGCGACCCTCGCTGGAAAAGGGCCTTGAAAAAACTCAGTCGCCGCACATCGAAAAACGTCACGTACAACATGAACGAAATCAGGAGCACCGCAAAGGCTGTCGTCGTGTACTCGAGAATCCGCACGCTCAGCGGACGGCCGCGAAGCCGCTCGATGATCGCAATGAGGATATGCCCGCCGTCCAGCACCGGAATCGGCAACAAGTTCAAAATCGCCAAATTGATGTTGAGGAACACCAAAAAGTCCAACGCCAACCGGTAATCCGTGTTCACCTGGATGGCCATCATCGACAGAATCCCCACCGGCCCGCTCAAATCGCTCGCCTTGACCCCCGTCTGGCGCGAGTTGAGCAACGCCCCCAACACCGCCAAAGTCCGGTCCCAGACCTTCTTGATCTGCACCCACGGGTTCGGCCCCGGCCGAACCACCTCGTAAACACCCCCGGCAAACACGATCCCCATCCGTCCGCGCTCCGTCTTGGGGTCGTACCGCGGGGTCACCTGGAGCGTCAACCGCTGCCCTTCTCGCTCCACCACCACCGCGCTCTGCTTGCCCTCGCTCTTCTTGACCAGGTCAATCAAGTGCTCCTGGCTCAACACCGGCACACCGTCAAACGACACAAACCGATCGCCTCGCTTGAGCCCCGCGCTCTCCGCCGGCATGCCCGACTCCACCGCCCCAACCACCGGGTGCTCGTGCGGATCCAAATTCAGCCACTTCAACCCCACCGCCTCGTTCACCAGCGCGGTCAGCAGGTGATTCGTCCGCACCCCCTCGCGCTCCACAGTCACCAGGAAAACGTTCGTCCGCGCCAACACCGTGATCAGATTGATCTCTTCCCACGACGTCACCGCCTTCCCGTTCACCGCCACAATCCGGTCCCCTTGCCGGATCCCCAGCTTGCCTTCCGGCGCCTCCGGGTCCACCCGCCCAATCACCGACGGGTTCACCAAGACCGGCAAACCCACAAAATAAATGACCGTCGCCACCGCCAGCGCAAACAACACGTTCATCGCCGGTCCCGCAAACGCCACCAAAATCCGCGACGACGGCGACGCCGGCGGCACCGGGCCGCCCTCCGTCGCACTAACCCCCTCGAGCGTCTCGGAGGTCGTCATCTGCGGCAGCCGCACAAAACCGCCCGCTGGTATCCAGCGCACCGAGTACTCGATCCCGTTCCGAACCCGACTGAAGATGCGCGGCCCCAAGCCGATTGCGAAGGCCTCGACCTTCATCCGCCGCCACAGCGCCACCCAAAAGTGCCCCAGTTCATGCACGAAAATCGACGCGCCAAACATCAAGAGCACCCCGAGCGCTACCCATCCGTAATTGAATGCCTTTTCCATGAAATCGCTCGACAACCGCCATCCACACCGACCCTGTCACTGTCACTGTCAGCGACACTAGTGTTCAATGTCCCCCAGCGCAACTGCGGAAACCGCTCCCCCACCTCCGCCTCCATCCATCCACCTCCCGGCCTGCCGCAGGTCGCGCCGCACAGCCCCAGCTCCCCTCTCGTGCTCTCCCTCTCGCTCTCGCCCTCGCCAGATCGCCGCAACCCGCAACTCCCTCAAGCCCCGCCACGCTAACGCGAACACGCTCAGCCCCGCCCGTGACGGTCCCCACTCAAATCGCTCGCAACTGCTCTCCCTCCCACTCAGTATCATTCTGCCAGTCATAATGACATTGACACTCGTGAAAGGTGGAAGGGGTGTTTGTGGAGCCGGCACGAGAACCTGCTGGTGTTCCGGTTGCCGTGTCTCGGCAAGTCGCACCTTCGGTGCGCCCTCGGCCGCGAGTTGATCTGGCGGCGGTGGACCGCCTAGTGCATCATGCGATCATCTTCGGGTCTGGCGGGGAGACGCGCCGGGTGCCCAGTGCCAAGGACAAGGACGAAGGCTAACCCGATGCGCGCCCGCCAACCCCTTGGCCTCCGCTCCGTATTCAGCACCTGCAGGCGCCAAAGACACCGCTCCGCCCAAGGGGTTGGCCCAGAGGGCTAGCCACAGTCACTGAAGCAATGAAACCCTGCCCAAGGTGAGCCGGCGAAGTGGTGAGTTTCAATTCTCATCGGCCACACAACTCGCCCCACCTTCTCGTGTCCTCAGCTCCACCCTATGCCAATGCCCTACTCCACCTCACCCGACCGTGCCTTGCGCGCCTTGTGCGCTCAGGTGATAGCCGCCACCCTCAAGTCCCGTAACGCGCTCAAGCCCGACAGTGGCGCGCCCCCACCCCGTATCGGCCGCGCCCCACTCCGCCGTTTCGACCCAAACCGCTCCCGATGCGCTAACCACACCCCGTCCACAAATCCCTTCGACCCCAACACCACCCCGTCCGTCATGTGCCGAATCCGCAGCCGTAACACCTCGCCCACATTCAACTCCCCGCCCTTCTGCAGCACCCGCCGAATCTGCTCCCGACTCATCGCCACCTTCCCGCTGCTCCCAGACACCCCTCCCCGCACAAACAACCGCTTCCGATACTCCGCCCCAACCTCCTTCCACTCACGCACCCTTCCCTTCCGCGGTTCCTCGGCCCCCCCTGCAGCCTGCGCACCGGCCAAGAACGGAGCGCGGGCATCTTGCCCGCGGGCCCCTGTCCCTGCCCCTTCCTCTTCCCCATCTGCCCCCGCCGCTGCCCGCGTCGCCTGGCCCCCTCCCGCCCCAACCCCGCTCCGAGACGCCCCCTCACTGCCGCTCGCGTACAGACTCAACAACCCCGACCGCGCCTTCGCATCCCCAGCCACCGCCGCCGCATACCCGCAGTGCCGGTAGTCCTTCGGATCCTCCACCAACCCGGCCCGCACCGCGTTCAAATCGATGTACGCCGACACCGTCTCCAACACCCCCGATTCATCCTCGACCAACACGCTCCGGAACCGTTCCGCCCACAACGTCCCAAACCGCTGATGCCGTATGTTGTACCACTTGCTGAACCGCTGCTTGAACTCC
>Ga0194126_10001199_pt1 | contig 43771 bp, 39 predicted proteins | sample TA2KigC150mmetaG_FD_148641 | JGI IMG/M metagenome (GOLD analysis project Ga0194126, IMG submission 148641) | Freshwater microbial communities from Lake Tanganyika, Tanzania - TA2015035 Kigoma Deep Cast 150m | ecosystem: Environmental > Aquatic > Freshwater > Lake | place: Tanzania: Lake... | reverse complement strand
TAGCTTTTTACGGATTTGTATTGGCATGGAAATAAGCAGTAAAAACTCGAAAAAACCCGTCTTGCTTGACACTAAGGGCTGCTCTGATATAATAACCACATCTTTTAGAAGCATTGAGGAGGCCTTCCCGTGGCAGGCAATAACACATTTTACATTACAACCCCGATCTATTATCCCAGTGATAAACTGCACGTTGGCAATTCATATACAACCGTGGCAGCCGATGCCATGGCCCGCTTTAAGCGGTTGACCGGGTATCAAGTTTGGTTTTTAACTGGTACTGATGAACACGGGCAGAAGATTCAGCGTCAGGCCGAGGCTGCCGGCAAGAAGCCGATTGAATTTGTCGATGAAATAGTTGCCTGGATCAAAGAACTTTGGCAAGAGCTGGACATTGCTTACGACGATTTCATCCGCACTACGGAAGACCGACATATGAAGAAGGTTGCGGCAATATTCACCCGTTTCTATGAACAGGGGGATATCTATAAAGATAAATACGAAGGCTGGTATTGCACGCCCTGTGAAGCATACTGGACCGAGCGGCAGCTGGCTGAGGGCAAATGCCCCGACTGCGGCCGTGATGTCGAATTAATTGCCGAGGAAGCCTACTTTTTTAAGATGTCCAAGTATGCTGATCGCCTGCTGAAACATATTGAAAATAATCCGGAGTTTATCCAGCCTCCTTCGCGTAAAAATGAAATGGTCAATAACTTCCTGAAGCCCGGTCTGGAAGATCTCTGTGTCTCCAGAACATCCTTTGACTGGGGCATTCCGGTACCCTTCGATCAGGGGCATGTAATTTATGTTTGGTTAGACGCGCTCAGCAACTACATCACAGCTCTCGGCTACGGTGAAGAGCAGAGCAACTTTGAACTGTTCTGGCCTGCTGATGTACAGCTGATCGGTAAAGATATCTTGCGTTTTCATACAATCTACTGGCCGATCTTCCTGATGGCCCTTGACCTTCCTTTGCCGAAAACAGTTTTCGGGCATGGCTGGCTGATGTTGCAGGATGGCAAAATGTCTAAATCAAAAGGAAATGTTGTCGACCCGCGGGTTTTGGCTGCCCGTTACAGCTCCGATGCCTTGCGCTACTTTCTGCTGCGCGAGATACCTTTTGGCCAGGACGGTATTTTCAGCCTTGAAAATTTTATTACCCGTATTAATACTGATCTGGCTAACGATTTGGGTAACCTGGTCAGCAGAACGCTGACGATGGCCGAGCGCTATTTTGAAGGGATTCTACCCGCATCCACTGTTGCCGGACCCGGGGACGAGGAGTTACGTAACCTGGCCTTAAGAACACCTGGCACTGTTGAGCAGGCAATGAGTGAACTGAAAACGAGCGATGCTTTGGCCGACCTCTGGCTGCTGGTGCGGCGCAGCAATAAGTACATTGATGAAAATTTGCCCTGGGAATTGGCCAAAGATCCTGCAGACCAACCCCGCCTGGGCACGGTGATCTACAATCTAATCGAAAGCATCCGCATCATTGCGGTGTTACTGAAGCCTTTTATGCCGCGTACCCCGATGAGCATCTTTGAACAGATCGGTTTAAAAGGCAACAGCGCTCTTCAGAGCTGGGACTCTCTCAGTAACTGGGGAGCGATCAGTCCCGAAACTATTATTCAGAGGGGCGATGATCTCTTCCCCCGCCTGAACCTGCAGGCTGAAATCCGCGAAATGCAGGGTGAAAAGGCAGTCAGTGAGGATAAAGAGGAAAAAACTGCAAACGAGGAAGAGCAGCAGGGTTTAATCAGTATCGACCAGTTCCAGCAGGTTGACTTAAGAGTGGCCGAAATTGTCGAAGCCGAAAGAATCCCTAAGTCCGATAAGCTTTTAAAACTTGCAGTACTGATCGGTGAGGAAGAAAAGCGCCAGGTGGTAGCTGGTATCGCCGAACACTATGAACCGGCCGCCCTGATTGGTAAAAAAGTGATTTTCGTTGCCAACCTGAAACCGGTAAAGCTGCGTGGCGTTCAATCGCAGGGGATGCTCCTGGCCGCAACGGCCCAGGATGGCAGCCTGTCACTTACTGCGTTGGAACGCGATATGCCTCCGGGAAGCAGGATCAGCTAATTTGAAGATCCTAATTGATACCCATGCCCATTTGGATTTTCCCCAATACAGCAAAGACCTAGAACAGGTTCTTTTCCGGGCGGAAGAAGCAGGGGTAGTTGCTGTTCTCAATGCCGGCACTGATCTAAGAAGCTCACAGCGATCCGTGGATCTAAGCATTTGCTATTCGGCTATCAGTGCTTCAGTCGGGGTTCACCCCCATGGCGCGGCCAAAGTGAGTGGGGATTGGCGGGTGCAGCTAGAAAAACTCGCTATGCAGGAGACGGTTCTGGCGATCGGTGAAATGGGGCTTGATTTTTACCGTAATCTTTCTCCCCGTGAAACTCAGGAGCAGGTTTTTCGGGAACAAATTCGTCTTGCGGTCAAAGTTGGCAAACCGCTGATTATTCACAGTCGTGAAGCCAATGCCGATACATTGCGCATTTTAAAAGAGGAAGAGTTGCCCGGACCGGTTGGTGTAATGCACTGTTTTTCCGGCGATCGCGGCTGGCTTGATGCCTGTCTTGAGCTCGGTTTTTACATATCTATCGCCGGTCCGGTTACCTACCCCCGGTCGCATGACCTGCGCGACCTGCTGCGTTTTATTCCCGAGGATCGGTTGCTGCTCGAGACCGATGCCCCCTACCTTTCACCACAGGCTTTTCGCAGTGAGCGCAACGAACCGGCTTACGTTAAATTGACCTACGATCGGGTTGCCCTGGCTCTTGATAGCGATCCGGAGCAGTTGGCAAAACAGCTCTATCTGAATGCCATCCGTCTTTTTTCCGACCGTCTTGTTGATCGGTAGTGTCTGACTACCAATCAAAAAAGCGCTTTCAGCTTTTCTGAAAGCGCTTTTTTGCTTTTAAAACTAGTTTACTGCAAAGCTGCTCTTTAACCGAGCAGGCTCTGCAGTTTCATGGCCAGTGACATATCGCCTTTTACTTTTAGTTTTCCAGCCATGAAAGCTGAAGTTGCGTTCAGCTTACCTTCGAGCATCGCAGCGAAGTCTTCGGCGGTCATGGTAATGGTAATGTTGGGGCTGTCATGAGCTGCTTCAACAACGGTCGCTTTGCCGTCATCTACTGCGGCATGAAATACTCCACCATCATCTCCTGAAAGCTCAAACTGGTATACCGCACTGACCCCTTTCATCTTTGCCGGATCTGCTGCCGCAATCTTCTTGTTCAGGCTGTCTAAAACTGTCTTGAAATCTGCCATTCTATAATACGCCTCCTTAAAAAATTATTAATGCAGCGATTCAAAACCCTTAAGTGTCTATTTCGACGCTGCTCCCTCCTTTTCCTTCTCAATTTGCTTAACCAGGTGAAATATTACTGGTGTAAAATATATTATATGACAAAGGAAACTGTTTGTCATTATATTTTTACAGCTCCCCTTAATTTTCTGAAGTTTGACTGAAATGGCACAGGGGGATAGAATGAGGCTGGATCGAAGCCTGAAAGGAGTGGCCTGTGAGCGAACTGCCGGATGTAACCTCTCCGCGAGTGTTGCGGGAACTTTTTAAAGAACACCATCTAAGCCCCAGACGCCAGTGGGGTCAAAATTTTTTAGTGGATGCTAATGTTGCCCATAAAATTGCGGCAGCTTTAGCAGCAGTTCCGGGCAAGGCAGCGATTGAGATCGGGCCGGGTGCAGGAGCCCTGACACTCCTCCTCTACAAAGATGGCTACCAGGTTCTCGCTTTAGAGATTGACCGCGGCCTGGTGCATTTGTTAAATACCCTGTTTGCCGGCCGTGCGGAGGTAACAGTTCAGCAAGTTGATGCCTTAAAGGTTAATTGGCGAGAACTAATTCGGGAATATTTTGGTTCAGATCTTGAGGTTAAATTGGTTTCTAATCTTCCTTATGTAATATCGGGTCCCTTTCTTTTTTCAATCCTGAAAGAGCAATTCCCGTTTAAAGCGGCAGTCTTAATGCTGCAGAAAGAAGTAGCCCGCCGCCTGGTTGCTGCCCCCGGTGACCCTGACTACGGAGCGCTTTCGGTGCTCTGTTGTTACTACACACAAGGTAAGGTGTTATTCGATGTAAGTAGTAATGTTTTCTGGCCAAAACCGAAAGTCGGCTCCGCGGTGATTTTACTGAAACCCCGCTCGCGGTTACTGGCCTTGGGGGAGGAGCCGCTTTTTTGGACCATCGTGCAAGGAGTTTTCCAGCAACGCCGTAAGACAATATTCAACAATATGGTTCGGTTGCTGCCGGCCCTGCGCGATCAATTAACTGATCTCCTGACGGAATCCGGTATTGATCCTGTTTCCCGTCCCGAGGAGATCGAAGTTGAGCAATTTGCAAAGCTAAGCCAGATAATCTATAATAATCATCAGTAAATTACGCTGAAAGGTCGCCGACCAGATGTATTTTACCAGCCCAACAATGGGTCAGGTTTCGTTCCAGGAACTCTTCGAGAACCTTGTAGCTTACACCAATGAATATCCCGACGACAACTATAAACTGATTATTGGCACCGACTCGCATTCTTTTCTCAATGAATCAGTTATTTTTGTTACAGCGGTTGTGGTCCACAGGATCGGCAAAGGGGGGCGTTTTTTCTATCATAAACAAAAAACCCGATACATGGAAAGCCTGCGCCAGAGAATTTATTACGAAACTTTTCTCAGCCTGGAGGTAGCTACCCGCTTAACTGAACAGCTGGCCCAAAGCAGTGATTGCCACTTGAACGTGGAAATTCATCTTGATGTAGGTGAAAAAGGTGAAACCCGCGATATTATAAAGGAAGTAGTCGGGATGGTGATCGGTAGCGGTTACGAAGCCCGAATTAAGCCCTACTCATTTGGAGCTACCACGGTTGCTGATCGTTTTACGAAATAGGGCCAAAAATTTCTGTTTTCTCCCTTCTGCCTCGTTAAATGCCGTATTTTGCCCATTTTCTTGACGAATAGGCCGTTATTATGTTATAATCTCGATTAGAATACAAATAAGGTGGTTTTTAAATGGTGGCCAAAGACGTCCTATTTGAAATCCGTAAAAAGCTTGAATCGCATTTAGGTCAGACGATTAAGCTGAAAGCGAATCGCGGTAGAAGAAAAACCTATGAGAAAGAAGGAATCCTGGAGAGCACTTACCCCTCGATTTTCATTGTCAGGGTTGACGAAAATAGCTATTTCCAGCGTCTATCCTTCACTTACGCCGACGTTCTTACCGAAACAGTCGAACTTAGTTTCGATGAAGGTGATTTAAGACGTACTGTCGGTCTTTAAATACTTTAGTATAACCGGAATGTGCAGTTATTTAAGTTTTAAATGCTGCGCCTGCCCGGTCGGCTCCCTTTTACGGAGCAGCAAACCGGATCATGAATCCGGTTTTTCTTTTTTTGTCCGCCAAGATTTATCGGCGTGGCAGGATTCGGCAAAAGAGTATAGAAAAAGCTTGCAATTAAGTTTTAAGTCACCCGGAGGGAACGGATGAGCAGAAAAAGATTCATAGGTGGGGCCGATGCCTGCAGTTGTGTGCTTGGTGCACTGTTGATGGGCCGTAAGCCGGTTGGTACTTCGCCGCATGCCGCTTTTCTGATCGTCGGTGATACTGTTGAACTGGCTAATGAATTTGATCGCTTTGTCGACAGTAAGACTCCGCGGATTATCCTTGTTGACACCTTCAAAGATGAAATCGAAGAAGCTCTGCGAGTTGCCGAAGCACTGGGCATGAAACTCAATGACATGAGGCTCGATACACCCGGAGAACGCGGTGGCGTCACCCCCGGGTTGGTCCGGGAAGCAAGAGCACGCTTGAATCAGGCAGGGTTTAAGCAGGTTCAGATCGTGGTTTCCGGTGGGTTAACCCCGGAAAGAATCACTTTGCTGGCGGAGGCGGAAGCAGACTCATTTGGTGTCGGGAGTTATATCTCACGAGAGCCGGCCATTGATATGACCATGGACTTAAAAGAGGTTGCAGGCAGTCCGCTGGCTAAAAGAGGCCGTATTCCGGGGATAATTGAAAATCAGCGCCTGCAGAAAATCAGCTGATCATGACGGAGAAGATCATCATCAGGGCCAAGGCAAAGATTAACTTAGGTCTCACGGTGCATGGAAAGAGGTCTGATGGGTTTCACGAGATCGAGTCAATCATGCAGCAGGTTTCCCTGGCTGATACCCTGCTCCTAGAGGATGCCGGTGGCGGTGAGACTCTCTTTCACTGCACCGATCCTGTTCTTGCCGGATCGAACAACCTGGTCTGGAAGGTGGCAGAGAAGCTGATAAGCCTGGTCGGAAAGAGAATGCCGGGCGTAAAAATTGTTCTTTATAAAAATATTCCGGTTGAGGCAGGTTTGGCTGGTGGCAGTGCCGATGCGGCTGCTGCTCTTATGGGGTTGAATGTTATCTGGAAACTTAATCTGCCCAGAATGACGCTACTGGAAATCGGGGCGGAGCTCGGCTCCGACATTCCGTTCTGCCTCGAGGGTGGGACTGCACTGGCCAGAGGCCGAGGTGAAATATTGGAAAAGCTGCCGGCCAGCCCTTTTTTCTGGGTGGTTTTAGCTTTACCTTTGGGGGCAAAAGTTTCCACAGCTGCTGCGTATGGCGGTTTTGATCATAGATTAAGGGGCAAACCATCCCAGGAGCAGCTAGTTCGGGCAATACACAGCGGAGACAGAAAGAAAATACATGCGTGGATGGGCGAAGAGCTGACCAACACCCTGGCAACCGCTGACTTGCCGGAAACAAGATCTTCCAAAAAACTAAAAGCTGATCTAATCGCCTGTGGTTTGCGGCCACAGCTCTCAGGGAGCGGGCCGACCCTTTTTATGCTCTTTGATTCACTGGCAGAAGCAGTCTTGGCCTCGCGGACAGTAGAGCAGGCGGGAGCCATAGCCTATCTCTGCTGGACAGAAAATGCAAACGGGAGTGATCACCATGTTTGATGCACTAGTCCTGGCTGGAAGCGGTAAAGTAAACGACCCTCTGACTGAATATGCCGGAGTTCACAATAAGACTTTTATTCCGATTAAGGGCAGGCCACTGATTACCTATATCCTCGACACACTGGCGTCAACCCCGGCGGTCAGTACTATTATCGTAGTTGGTCCTGCTAAGGAGTTGGAAACACTGAGGCAGGAAGGCTATAATTTTTTGATTGCCAATGAGGGTGACACTCTATTAAATAATGTTTCCAATGCCATAAAGCACGCTGAACCGAGTCGTCTCTGCCTGGTCGTCACCGGGGATATTCCCTTGCTCAGCAGGGCTGCTCTAGAGGAATTTCTTAATCTCTGTGCTCCTTATGATGGAGATCTCTATTATCCGGTTTTGAGCGAAGAGACTTGCCAGAAAAGCTATCCCGATACAAAACGGACTTATGTGGTCCTAAAAGAAGGCCCGGTAACCGGTGGCAATATCGGGCTGGTAAATCCTGCCTGGTTCATCAAGAAAAAAGACAGTCTTGAACTTTTTATCTCGTATCGTAAGAAACCGCTAAAGTTGCTACGCATTTTACCTCTCTCACTGGTATTAAAATACTACCTGAAAAAGCTTTCGCTGACCGATTTGGAAAAGAGCTTATCCAACCTGCTGGAAATGAAGGCACATGCTGTGCTCTGCCAGTGTGCCGAAATCGGTCTTGATGTTGACAAGATCAGCGATCTGGAGCAGGTTAGAAAGCTGCTCTAACCCCCAACTAGTAGAACAGTTAAGCAACTATGCAAAGAAGAATATGCGATAATTCGCATATTCTTCTTTGCAAAAACGCACAATAATTAATATGAAAATTTAGAATTAAACTATATAATTGCCATAACGTTGCAAATAATTTGCTGTTTACTGTTCAGGTAACAGCTTTTTATCTGATGGAAAAGCCGGCCCAACTTGGTTGGCAGCCTTGCCAATCATGGACAGAGTTTTTGTCAGCAGGATAATCAACAGCAGAGGCGGGGTATAATGAAAGTTACAGATGTCCGAATCAGGAAAATAACCCGGGATGAAAAAATGAAAGCGATTGTTTCTGTAACGTTAAACGATCAGTTTGTGATTCACGACATCAGGATTATCGAGGGTCCTCATGGTTTCTTTGTGGCGATGCCTAGTAGGAGAATACTCGGCGGTGGTTTCAGGGATATCGCACACCCGATTAGCTCAGAGGCCCGCAGGCACCTGCAACAATCAGTCCTTGAGGCTTATGAGGCTGAGCTGACCGGTCATCTGCTGCAGGCCTGATCATATTTTGCCTCCTGCTTTCAGCTTTAGTATAATGGCTGCAACAGATTATCCGGCAGGAGGGTTAACGGTTGAGTAACACTTCAGTTGTAATTTTGGCTGCAGGCGAAGGGAAGAGAATGAAGTCAGCACTGCCCAAGGTGTTGCACCCCTGCTGTGGCCGACCCCTAATCGACTATATATTACAAAGTGCAGCTGCGCTGACAGCAGATATCGTTGTTGTTGTCGGGCATGGCGCATCATTGGTTAAAGAGCAGCTTGGGAATCAGTGGCGCTATGCTTTACAGGAAGAGCAGCTCGGCACCGGTCACGCTGTACTGCAGGCCATGCCGCTTTTGCCTCAGGATGGGCGCCTCCTGGTTCTCTGTGGAGATACCCCTTTGATTGATCATCAGATCTTAAAACAGCTTGCTGCCGTTGATGATGATCGGGCAGCTGCTACTGTTGCCACCACTAGTGTGACCAATCCTGCAGGTTATGGCAGGATTATTCGTGACTCATGCGGTCTGATCGATCGGATCGTTGAAGAAAAGGATGCCACGGTTGCGGAAAAAGAGATCTGTGAGATTAACTGCGGCACTTATAGTTTTGACTTAAAACAGCTGCGTCACTATCTGCCCCTGCTCTCTAATAATAATGCTCAGCGCGAATATTACCTGACCGACCTGGTAGCGATGATGCGTGTTGACGGGCTATCTGTTAATGCCCTGGTGATTGATGATCATCGTAAAGGGCTGGGCATTAATGATCGGATTCAGCTTGCAGAGGCTGCAGCTTTAATCAGAAGTGAGATCATGTTTAGGCTGATGCAGGATGGGGTCACGATAGAAGATCCTGCTTCAACCTGGATCGACAGTGGAGTTGAGATTGGCCACGATACTGTCATTCGACCGAACTGTATTTTTGAAAGCGGCACGGTCATTGGCGCATCCTGCAGCATTGGACCTGGCGTACACCTGAAGCGGGCAGTAGTCGGCAACCGGGTTTCAGTTAGCTACTCAGTTATTGAAGACTGTGTCGTTAAAGATGATGCAAAGTTAAAACCCTTCACTGTGATTACTCCTGTCTGTTAAAAATTATTCGTCTAGCCGTCAGCATGAGGAGTTTTCTTTTTGCAGCAGGAAAAGGCGATCTGGTAGGCGAAGGAAAGAGATATCAACTATCAGCGGGAGGGTTCGAATTGGTAAACGGTGAAGAGCTGAAAATATTTTGTGGCAGCGCTAACCGCGGATTGGCGGAGGAAATAGCCGGATGCTTGGGGGTCAGTCTTGGTAACTGTGAAGTAAGCCGCTTCAGTGATGGAGAAATATCGATCAGTATTGGTGAAAGTGTGCGGCGCACTAACGCATTTCTGATTCAACCACTCGTGTCGCCGATCAACGAAAGCATCATGGAGTTGTTAATCATTATCGACGCCCTCCGGAGGGCCTCGGCAAAAACAGTAAATGCTGTTATCCCCTATTATGCCTATGCCAGGCAGGATCGGAAAACCAAAGCTCGCGATCCGATCACTGCTAAACTGCTGGCCGACCTGATCACCGCTGCCGGTGCGACCCGGGTTGTAGCGATGGACTTGCATGCCGGTCAGATCCAGGGTTTTTTCAATATTCCCCTTGATCACCTTACTGCGCTCCCGATCCTATCCAATTACTTAGAACAGAAAAAGATCGAGAACGGCGTAGTTGTTTCGCCTGATCTTGGCGGAGTGACCCGGTCCCGCGATCTAGCAAACCGGCTGGGGATGCAGATTGCGATCATTGAAAAGAAAAGACCGGCGCCCAACAAGGCTGAAATAATGCATATCATTGGTGATGTACAAGGTAAAACTGCTATCTTTATTGATGATATGATCGATACTGCTGGAACGATCACTTTAGGCGCCGAAGCACTGATCAGAGAGGGCGCAAGCGCAGTATATGCCTGTTGCACTCATCCCGTTTTTTCAGGCTCCGCTCTTCAGCGACTCAGTAAGTCACCGCTGGAAGAAATTATCTATACCAACACAATTCCGGTAGACAGGGGCCAATTGACCGGACTACGGGACTGTTTCCGCCAACTATCGGTTGCCCCACTGATCGCCGAGGCGATTCAGCGCATTCAGAATCGGGTATCAGTCAGTGAACTTTTTGATTAAGTTGATTTTGTCTGCTACCTGCTGTATACTGTATACTGTTGCAGAAGGAGGCTGGAAGTAATGGAAAGAATGGTTTTGGAAGCACAGACGCGTTCGTCCATGTCCAAAGGGCAGCGCAAACAGTTGCGCGGTGAAGGAAAAGTGCCGGCAGTTATTTATGGCAGGGGCGAAGATACGTTACCCTTGACTGTAGACGGGCGTATTCTGAGGCAGGGTTTAATCACCGGAGGCAGCAACGTTATCGTTGATCTGGCTGTTAAGGACAAGGGCAAAAAAAACCGCCAGGAAACAGTGATGTTCAAAGATGTTCAGAGAGATATTATTTATCAGGATCGAATTATCCACGTTGATTTTATTCGGATCTCGATGACTGATAAAATTGAAGTTGCTGTAACACTAAACTTCATCGGTGAAGCGGCCGGTCTTATTGAAGGCGGAGTATTCTCCATGGTTACCCGAGAAGTGGCGATCAAATGTCTGCCAGGCGATATTCCCGAGCATTTTGATGTCGATATCTCAGCCTTAAAAATTGGTGACAGTCTTGCCGCCGATGCTTTGGATATCGATCAGAAGTTTGAAGTGTTAACCCCTCCGGATACTCTCTTAGCCCAGATTTTGGCACCGATGGCTGAAGAGAAACCGGAAGTTGGAGAAGGCGAAGAAACTGCCGCTGAAGTAACGGTTGCAGCCGCAGAGACTTCTGAAGCTGAGGCAGCAGGGGAAGAATAAGAGGCTGATCAACACTCAACCTGTTTGGCATAAACTTATTGCCCCTTCTCTGGAGGGGCATTGTTTATAGCAGAACACTATGTTGGAAGTGAGTATATGTACTTAATCGTAGGACTCGGTAATCCCGGGAAAGCTTATGTCGGCAGCCGGCATAATCTTGGCTTCCGGGTCGTTGAAGCGCTGGCGCAAATGCTTAGCAGCTCCCGACCAGAGGCAAAACACCGCTCGCTTTGTGCTCCCACAGAGTATAACGGCAGGCAGCTGCTACTGGTTCAGCCTCTGACCTATATGAACTTAAGCGGTAAAGCGGTTAACGAGCTGGTTTGCAGCTATCAGGTCGAGCTGGAGAAAATATTGGTAATCTATGATGATCTCGATCTGCCTCCCGGTGCGATCCGGTTGCGTGAAAGGGGCGGCAGTGCCGGCCACCGTGGATTACAGTCAATCATTGATGATCTGGGCACAGATCAGTTTGCCCGTCTGCGCATCGGCATTGGCAAAACACCCGAGGGCTTGGATTCAGCAGAGTATGTCACCGGCTCGGTGGATGAACCGGATCGCTCACTGCTTGCGGAAGCAATCGACAGAGCGGTTGAAGCCACGCTTCTGTTTGTCGTTGAGGGTCCGCTGGCGGTCATGAACAGCTATAATCAGGTTAGAGGGGACAAAACCGACGTTCGGGAAACGAACGATGAAGACTAGCTCTGGTTTGTATTATCTTTCTTACGTGCTTTTTGCAGGTGGTACCGTAAAGCACGCGGGGTTACCTGCAGCAGTTCAGCGGCCTTGACCTGATTACCGTAAGTGTCATCCAGTGCTTTTTCAATTAAAGTGGCGAGCAAGTCGTCGCGCCAGTTGCTAATTTCGGTATTGAAAAGTTCAAAATCAAACCCTTCACGAAAAGTTATAGCGTTAAAAAGATTGTCTGCAAACTGATTGAGCAGACTGTTTAGTTTTTCTCCCGTCTCAGGAAGACAGGCAAAAGCAGATTTGCTTACTGCAGCTGTCATCTGCTGCTCAAGGCTCTCCAAATTATTTATTTTGAATTCCCGACGGATTCGCTCTGGTAGGTCCTCGACTTCAATTAGATTGCCCTTGCTCAGTAGCAGCGCCTGGGCGACAGTGTTGGAAAGTTCACGAATATTTCCGGGCCACTCATGCTTTTTGATCAACTCCAGTGCTTCAGGGCTAAACTGCTTCAGGGAAATCTGTTTGGCCTGCGCTTCTTTACCCAGGAAAAACTCTATAAACAGCTCAATGTCTTCTTGCCGTTCGCGAAGAGGCGGAATATTTAGGGATGCTACGTCAAGGCGGTAAAAAAGATCTTCCCGGAACTTGTTTTCAGCAACTTTACCAGCTAGGTCGGCATTAGTGGCGGTGATAATTCGGACATCAATCTTGCACATCTCTTCACCACCGACCCTTAAGAATTCACCAGTTTCCAGAACCCTTAGCAGCTTAATCTGAATCGCCGGACTTGCTGAGTCGATTTCATCCAGAAAAAGAGTCGCTTTGTGGGCCAGTTCAAAGATTCCCTTTTTGCGGTGAGTTGCCCCGGTAAAGGAGCCTTTTTCGTGGCCGAAAAGTTCGCTCTCCAGCAGTGTTTCAGTGAAGGCTCCGCAGTTAAAAGCGAGAAAAGGACGATCGCTGCGATGACTGACAGAATGAATGTACCGTGCCAGCACTTCCTTGCCGGTGCCAGTCTCCCCCTGGATCAGGATGGTGATATTTTTTTTAGCGATCTTCTGTGCGGCTGATATTAAATTCAGCATCTTCTGACTGCGGCCGATTATAAAACCCTGTTCCTGTATTGCTTTGGAGAGTTCTTCACTTACCGGCCTGACAGTCAGAGATTTATCAAGCAGTGCTTCCATCTCGTTGATATCAACAAAAGGTTTTTCTACGTAATCTAAAGCGCCGAGCTGAATCGCCTCAACCGCAGACTTGACAGTTGAGTAGCCGGTAATAATGATTACTTCGCAGTCAGGTTGCCTTCCTTTTATTGCTTTCAGGATATCAAGGCCGTTGGCATCAGGTAGTTTTAGGTCAACCAGGGCTGTATTAAAGTGATTTTCTGCAATTATTTCCATAGCCTCGGTTCCGGAGTTGGCGGTAATCACCCGGTACCCCTTTTGCTTGAGCAGGTAGCTAAAAAAATTGCAGACTTCCTGCTCGTCATCAACAATCAGAAAAGATGCTTTGCTTGACATATTCAACCTCCAGTGTAAACCCGGGCAAATCGGGATCCGGCTATTCAGAAAGGTAGAACCCTCAGTGGCTTATCAGCTGATTTATTTTACACATTCAGCTCTCTTCGCTTTCACAGTCAGCCTTCTTCAGCGGCAGAATCAGGCTAAAAGTGCTGCCCTGACCAATTACGGTCTGCACATCGATGAACCCGCCATGGGCCTGGGCGATGCCCAGGCTGACTGAGAGGCCAAGACCGGTGCCTTTACCACTTTGCTTGGTAGTGAAAAATGGATTAAAAATCTGGGGGATATCGTCCTGTTCAATACCGCAGCCGTTATCGGAGATTTCAACCAGGGCAAGTTCCCCCTCAGGGTGAAGTCTGGTATCCAATGTGATCTGGCCGATTGTTCCATTTTTACCTCCGGCCTGAAACTTGCTTTCTACAGCATCTCTGGCGTTAAGCAGCAGGTTTACGATAATTTGCTCCAGGCTGTTCGCACTGCCCGAAATCTTAGGAATATCCGGGTGTTTATTGACAAGCAGTTCAATTCTGCTTTTTTCGATCTGGTAAGTAGCAAGGGCTAAAGCACTGTCAACCACATCGTTTAGGTTGACATCCTCAAAAGAAAACTCATCCTGCCGCGAGAAGGTCAGTAGGTTTTTGATGATCCGCTGGCAGCGAATTCCGCTGCTGTGTATGTCTTTGATCAGCTGGTGCTGTGGATTATCAGGATCAGATTCCCTCAGCAGCAGTTGGGCGTTGCCAACTATAGCGGTCAGCGGGCTGTTTAACTCGTGGGCCACTCCGGCTGACATTTCACCCATTGAAACCAGTTTGATCGAATCTACAAAACGGGTAACATCCTTAGCGTAATAGGTTACGCCGTAAGGTTCGTCCTGCTCGGTGAAGGCAGGGTAGGCAAAAATATCGAGCACACGGTTATAACGGGTCCGCGATTGCTGGTATGACGTTTTTTGGGATTGCAGCACCTGATCTCCCAGGCAGGGATTGCATTTTGCTTCGCGGCCGTAAAAAATCTGGTAACACTTTGCGCCGACCACTTTTTCCTCGGGCATTGTAAAAAAATCGGTAGCCGCCTGATTTACACGCTGGATCTCATAATCCTGGTTGATAAAGACCAGAAGATCGGTGACAGCGGAAAAAGTAACCTCCCAGTCGCGTTTAATCTCCAGTAGCTCGTTGATTTTATTCTTCAGGGCAACATAGTATGACTTTTTTGAACTGTGTACACCGGTAAGTTTTTCGATTAATATTTTTTTGCTCCTAATAACCATTAATGCTCACCTCCCCTGGTTTTTAAAACTTCACGAAAGATATTGCTGATATCATCCTCATCAGCATCACGGGGGTTGGTAATAAAGCAGGCATCGTTCATCGCGTTGCGGCTTAGTTCAGGAATAGCTTCCTCCGGTAGCTCTAATTCGGCCAGACCGGCCGGTATCCCCACATCGCGGGCCAACTCACGGACCATCTCGATCGCCATTTCTGCTGCTTCACGCTTTGTGAGATGTTTGGTCTGCGCGCCCATTGCTTCAGCAATGGCGGCATACTTGTCAATACAGGCAATCATGTTAAAACGCATCACGTATGGCAACAAAACGGCGCTAATCGAACCGATCGGTTGATCAAAGAGGCCGCCAATCTGGTGCGTCATAGCGTGAGTCAGGCCCAGTACGGCGTTAGAGAAAGCAATACCGGCATGCAGGCTGGCCTGGCCCATGGCAATCTTGGCCGCTTCATCAACCTGGCTGGCCACCGATGAGCGTAAGCTGGCTGCGATTAGCCTGATCGCTTGCAGGGCATGAATATCTGTCATATCCGTGGCTGCAAGGGAGAGGTAAGCTTCCACAGCATGGCTTAACGCCTCCATGCCGGTGTTGGCAGTCAGTTTGCTGTTGACAGTGGAAAGTATAAGGGGGTCGGAAACCGCGATATCAGGGACCAGAGATTTTGAAATGATGGTCATTTTTATTTTACGTTTACTGTCAGAGATTATGGCAAACTGTGATACCTCGGCGCCGGAGCCGGCAGTGGATGGAACAACAATCAGCGGAGGGAGTGGTTCCTGGATCATATCGATACCTTCGTAATCGTGGATCCGGCCAGGGTTGGTTGACAAGGTGGCTACAGCCTTGGCAATGTCGACAGCGCTACCGCCGCCAATCGCCAAAACGGCGTCACAGCCTGCTTTTAAGTAACGCTTGCATCCTTCCTCTACTTCAAAATCGCGGGGGTTGGCAGAAAAGTCACTCCACAGAAAGTGGTCAAGACTGGCTTCGCGTAAGAAAACCAGGGCCTTATCCACCCAGCCGCAGCGTTCGATGCCCTGGTCGGCGACCAGAAAAACCTTCGTTGAACCCAGTCGGCTGCAGCATTCGCCAATCTGGTCCAGTGATCCGGTACCAAAAATAATTTCCGGGGTCACGAATTTACTGGTATACACCCTATGACCCTCCTCCTTTAGCAGATCTTTTTCTGCATGAACCTTCGATATAATCGGTGGTAATACCTGCTTCTTCTGAAAAACCATTATTTTATGATGCCCACTTGATAAAAATCTAACTTGATCAATCTCATTAAGGTGGTTAAGCATCTTAAAGGGGACACCAAAGAATGTGTCCCCTTTAATGTTCCAGTATGAGCAAAAGATCAGATTTCCCCTTAAACTATTTTTACCGGTTCCAGGTTTGTTCTTGCTTCCTCGGCAAACGATTCTTCACAGATTTCCGGAACCAGGCCGTAACCGACATTGTTTTCCATGATTTTTTTGCATTTTGATCTTTGCAGTTCATTGCAGCCGCAGCTGCGTGCCTCCTGCGCCGTCAGTTTGCGGCCGTAGGCGCCAGCCCCACAAAACATTACCCATCCGTTAAGGCTCTGGTATTCTTTCCAGTTCGGGCAACTTACCATTTTTTCCATAATTCTCACTCCCTAAATTATCTTTTCCGGCGCCACCTTAAATATGCAACTTTGCACTGACGGCAATCTCTTTCGACATCAGTGGCCGTAGATAGCAGGTCCAGTAGGCGATCGCCACGAAGACTACTCCGCCGATAATGTTGCCGATAGTTACCGGTACCAGGTTGTTGATGAAGAAAGCCTGCCAGCTCAAACTCTGCAGCACGGCCGGCGTGAAAAGTCCCTGGGCTAAAGCACTGCTTTTCAGCATCAAACCCATTGGAATGAAGTACATGTTAGCAATCGAGTGTTCGAATCCGGCCGCGACAAAAGCGCTGATCGGAATCATGATTCCCAAAATCTTGCTGATTGCATCTTTGCCGGCCAGCGAAAGCCAGACCGCCAGGCAGACCAGCCAATTGCAGAGGATGCCCCTGAACAGGGCCTCGCTCCAGGTCAGGCTGCTCTTAGCCACGGCGATGTTAATGATTCTGGTCACTACTCCTCCGTCATTGGCTTTCCAGATCCCTGAGTAGTAAAAGAGCACTACGATCACCAGGGCTCCAACAAAGTTGAACAGATAAACCCAGAACCAGTTGGTAAGAACCTGTCTGCCGCTAAGTTTTTTGTCGAGATAGCCGGCGACCAGCAAATTATTACCGGTGAATAATTCGGCTCCTCCCAATACGACCAGAATCAGTCCCAGGGAAAAAGCAACTCCCCCAACCAGGCGGCTCAGGCCGTCACCAATGTATAAGGCTAAGTCATTGGTGACAATGGTAAAGAGTACTGCTCCCATGGCGATGTAAGCACCGGCGAGAATAGCCAACATCATCAGGGCTGGAATTGCTGTAGCAACCTTTTTCTGAGCAACTCCGACCACTGTCTTGGCAATTTCTGCAGGCGGGTCGCAGGACAATACCGGTGTGGTAACTGTGGCGGGAGCAGACACTGGTGCAGGCAGCTCTGCGGGGACCAACCCGGCTCCGGTTGCATACACCATCGTTTTCATGCATTCAACCCGTTTTTCTTTGGAGCAGCCGATGGCCTCCAGAAAATTAGGGTTAACCGGACGGTTAAAAGCGGCCAGTTCACAGTAGCAGATATGCCCTGCTGTTGAATCGTATTCGTTCCAGAATGCGCACTTGTCGATCATTGTTATTGCCTCCTTTCTCTCTCGCTGCGTCATATTAATCTTGCTGAAACATACTTAAGCAATCTTTGTGCCAACTAGCAATCCTTTAATAAATTTACTAGTAAACACTGGCCTGCTTCGGCCTGGCTCACTGTGGCGATGCTGTTATGCTTGAACTTATTGCTGATTGTAGAATGGATACGGTATTAATGTGACGTAATCAGGTAACATTTGCTACCTTCATTTGTTTGTCAGGTAAACAGGTCAGTAACTTCCCAAATTTGCATAAGTTCAGCTTGCTTTGCGCTCTTCTGCCGTGGTATCATCTTGTCATCAGAATCCCTGATTCCTTTGTTGTCCAAGGATTAGCGGCCTGTTACATTATAATAATTATTGATAAAGGGAGGGGTTTCTATGGCTAATCAACCATATAAGGTGGTTACCAAACAAAATTACGGTAACCGGATGATGGGCTCGATTAAAGGAGTCCTAATCGGATTAATCCTCTTTATTGCAGCTTTTCCGGTGTTATGGATTAATGAGGGTTATGCTGTAAGAGTCTATAAAGGCTTGGAAGAGGGTGCCGGCAGCGTTGTGGCGGCAGATCTGAATAGCCTGGCGCCGGAGATGGAAGGCCAGTTTGTTCACGGCATCGGTGAAACCTCCACCCCGGAAATTTTAGTGGATAGTGAACTGGGAGTCAGCATAGGTGCGATCCATCTTGTCCGCCAGGTTGAGATGTACCAGTGGAAAGAGATCGCCACCACCGAAACGGTTGAAAAGGTAGGCGGAACCGAGGAAACAACCACTACATACACCTACGAGCCGGTATGGTCTTCATCGCTGATTCAGTCTTCATCTTTTAAAGATCCCGAGGCCAGAACCAGAAATGCCAATCCGGCCCAGATGCCTTACCAGGGACAGTCCTGGTCTGTCCAACTAGTAATGATTGGCGCCTATACTCTATCGCCAGGCCTGATCGGTCAGATTTCGGCCAACCAGCCTATTGATTATACCAATCCTGACCTGGCGAACATCCCCGAGCCCATCTTAGAAAAAGCAGCTATTTCCAAAAACCAGATTTATATCGGTAATCCCGGCACTCCGCAGATCGGTGATGTTAGAATTTCACACCAGTACGCGGTACCGGGTCAGGTATCGGTCTTAGGCCGGGTGATGAATGGACAGATTGGTCCTTTCCGAACGGAACAGAATACAACGATCGAGATCTTAAGACCGGGAATGCATTCTGCTGAAGAGATGATAGAAGCAGCCAAGGCGGCCAATGTATTACGGACCTGGATCTTCAGAGTCCTCGGCTTTTTCCTCTTTTTCATCGGTCTCAACACAATACTGAAGCCTTTAGCTACTGTTGGGGTGGTCTTGCCGTTTCTCGGCCGTTTGCTATCATCGGGGATTGGCTTAATCGCCGGGTTGATCGCCATAATCCTGACTTTTGTGGTCATCGCCATTGCCTGGATCTTTTATCGGCCCTTGCTGGCTATTGCGCTGCTTGTCTTGGCCGGAGTATTTACTTACTTCCTGATTGTGAGGAAGAAAAAGATGAACCAGCAGGCAGCAGCAGTTGAAGTCTAAGCTTTTTTATTTCTAAACTGGGTCAGACATTTTACGGTCGCCACCCGGGAAAACTGCTTTTTACTAAAGTATTTACTGCGGTTGAAGTGGTTTGGTCTGATCTTGGTTAAAATTGTTCCAACAGCTGATCAGGGGAAAATTATTATTTTCCCCTCTTCTGCTGTACGCCATTACCACCGCAGAAAGGAGTAACCGTTTGCAGCTTACAGAATTGTTAGCCCTCTGGCTCAAAGATGAGCAGTTTACATTCCTGCTTGATCACTTAAATAAAAAGACCGGTTACCGGGTTGAATTTCATGGCATTGAAGGCAGTGCCGGTGATTTTTTTCTCTCTGCCCTGGGCCACTATTCAGGTCGTCCTCTGCTGCTGGTCACAGCCGACCAGGCAGGCGCTGAAAAGGCTTTTACCAACCTCGAGGCTTTTTTGCCCGGGCAGGTAATGCTGCTTCCGGCTCGGGAGCTTTTTGTCAGCCCCACGATCTTGTCACGCAGTGAAGAGATCCAACATCAGAGGCTTAAGTTTATGCAATGGTTGCTTGGAGGTGCCACTGGGATTTACGTTGCGCCGCTGGCCGCCCTTTTAAGCAGAAACTTGCCCCCCGCTGATTGGCTGAATCTGACGCTTAAGATAAAAAGTGGTGATCTTTTAAATCGCGAAGATCTGATTGGCGGACTGGTCGCCAGGGGGTATGAAAGAAGCTCGTTGACGGAGGTGCCCGGGCAGTTTAGCGCCCGCGGGAATATTGTTGACATCTTTTCGCCTGGCCTGGGCAGACCGGTACGCCTGGAGCTCTTTGACAATAACCTGGAATCAATTCGATTTTACGATCCCCAAAACCAGCGCTCCATCGAAATAATTAATGCGGTCTTGATCGCGCCGGCCCGCGAACTGATGCTCAATGAAGATCACTATCAAAAAGTCGCGCCCCTGATTAAAAGCGATCTTGATCAAGCCCTCTCGAAGCTGCGTAAGCGTGGTGAAAGAGAAACTGCTGCCAGGCTAAACCAGCAGGTCGGTCGCGACTTAGAGCGGTTGGCTTCCCCGGAAGGGCTTGATCTGCTAACCGGTTACTTCTCCTATTTTTTTGGTGCAGGCGCCACCCTGCTTGATTATTTACCCGGGTCTTCTTTGTTGGTCCTAGAAGAGACAATGCTATTACAGCAAAAAGAAAAGACCCTGAGCGCAGATTTAAAACAGTTTTTTAGTGACTCTTATGCAGCAGGAATGCTGTTTGGAGAAAACTTAAACCTGCTCTGGAGTTTCGATCAGTTATTGGCCCGCTACAGCGGTCACCTCATCGCTTTAAATGCCATTGCTGACAGTTCAGCAATCATAAAATTTTCTGCATCATATAATCTTGATCTAATAAGCGCTGCCCACTATCACGGGCAGTGGAAGCTGTTCCAAACAGATCTGCAAAACTGGCAACAAAAGCAGTATCAGGTTTACCTGGCCGCCGCAAGCGAAGAGAGGGTCAATCGTCTGGTCGGCTTGCTGACAGAGCAACTGCCGGGTGCTCCTGATTGCATCAGGATGAGTGCTGCTCCCGATGATGGTTTTATCATCCCTGCCCTGCAGATGGCGCTCGTTACCGAACAGAACCTGCTGCCCGGAAGAAAGAAGAAGAGAAGGATCAGCACGCGCGAGGGAACCCTGCTTAGCAGCTACAAAGAGCTTTCTACAGGGGATTATGTGGTTCACGAGCAGCACGGCATAGGGCAATTTCAGGGTATTCAGACTCTGGCAGTAAGTGGGGTCGAGCGGGACTATTTACTGCTAAAATACCGGGGAACAGACAAACTCTATATTCCCATTGATCAGGTTAGTCTGATTCGTAAGTATTCCGGAGGCGACAGTCCGGCTCCGCACCTTCATAGTCTTGGTGGAGCGGAGTGGCAGCGGATAAAAAGCAAAGTTACCGAGTCGGTTGAAAATCTGGCTCGCGAGCTGCTGGAGCTCTATGCCGCCAGACACGCGGCAAAGGGCTACAGCTTTGGCCCGGATCATCCCTGGCAGCAAGAGTTTGAAGCTCGCTTTCCCTTTGAAGAGACTCCGGATCAGCTGCAGGCAATTAATGAAGTAAAGGCTGACCTGGAAAAAGAGCACCCCATGGATCGCCTGATCTGCGGAGATGTGGGTTATGGCAAAACCGAGGTGGCGATGCGGGCTGCTTTCAAAGTGGTCCTGGAAGGCAAGCAGGTGGCGATTATGGTGCCAACCACGGTGCTGGCCCAGCAACACTATCGCACTTTCCAGGAACGTTTTGAGGGTTTTCCGGTGCAAATTGCCCAGCTCAGCCGGTTTGTCCCACCGGCCAGACAAAAGGAGATTTTTGCTAAAATTGCTGCCGGCAAGATTGATCTGGTCATCGGCACCCATCGCCTGCTGGCTAAAGATTTACGCTTTCATGATCTGGGACTCCTGATTATTGATGAAGAGCAGCGTTTTGGGGTGCGTCAGAAAGAGAAGATCAAGAAAATGCGCCTTGATGTTGATACCCTGGCTATGACAGCAACGCCGATTCCCCGCACTCTCCACCTATCCCTGGCCGGTGCCCGGGACTTAAGTATTATCGACACCCCGCCCGAAGATCGCTTTCCGGTGCAGACCTATGTGCTCGAATACTCGGAAACCCTGATTCGGGAAGTAGTCCAGCGTGAATTAAGCCGGCAGGGCCAGGTCTTTATAGTATTCAACCGGGTACAGCAGATTGATGCCTACGCCGAGAGTATAGCACAGCTTTTCCCTTCAGCTGCAGTCGCTGTCGGGCATGGCCAGATGCCTGAAGCGAGACTCGAAAAAGTAATGGTCGATTTTCAGGAAGGACACTACCAGATCCTGGTCAGTTCAACGATCATTGAATCGGGATTGGATATTCCCAACGTCAATACTCTGATTGTCTTTGATGCCGACCGCTTTGGCCTGGCCCAGCTCTACCAGATCCGGGGGCGGGTTGGGCGTTCCAGCCGTCTCGCCTATGCCTACCTCACTTACCGTAAAGATAAACTGATCAACGAAGCGGCTCGCAAAAGACTAAAAGCGATAAGGGATTTTACCGAACTGGGCTCCGGGTTTAAGATTGCCCTGCGTGATCTGGAAATCAGGGGCGCCGGTAATATCCTCGGCTCTGAGCAACATGGCTTTATCGCAGCTGTCGGTTTTGATCTCTACGTGCGAATGCTTGATCAGGCAGTAGCGCTCTTGAAAAATGTAAAAGTCGAAACAAAGGTTGAGCCGCGCCTGGAGTTGAATATAAGCGCTTTCCTGCCCTCTTCTTATATCGCAGCCCAGGATCAGAAGATTGATTTCTACCAGAAAATCTATAGTGCGGTCAGCCTTGAAGAATTGTCCGAAATTGAAGAAGAGCTGCTTGATCGCTTCGCTTCGCCGCCTGAGCCGGGCAAATTGCTACTTCAAGTGGCTCGGATCAGGGTCAGAGCGGCTGAGGCCGAGATTTTGCTGATCAGCCGCCGAAAAAACAGTGTTGTGCTGGAATTTAGCAGTGCCACCACCATGAATCCATCCATGCTCGAACTACACCCATCGCATCTGGCCAAGCGAATGACCGTAACCGGACTAAGACCGCTTCAGGTAAAAATTACCGGGCTGCCGGAAGGAACCGCTTTTCTCGAGAATCTGCTGGCCGAAATTGAAAGCATTCTGGCTTTAAGACCGGCCTGAACCAGTGGTGATGATCAGGTGGCTCTCTGACCTTTTGCTGACTGGCCACCTTGAACCTGATATAATACAACACAAGACTAACAAAGGCAGGTTTACTTTTTGTCCAACAGCAACAGAATTTTTGTCAGGGGCGCCGCAATTCTGGCTGTAACCGGGATTGCTGCCCGGGTGATCGGGGCGGTTTTCAGAGTGGTCCTGGCAGCAATTCTTGGCGACGAGGGCATCGGTCTTTATCAGTATGCATACCCGATCTATTCCACCCTCTTGGTCTTGTCAACAGCTGGCATTCCCGTTGCCCTTTCCAAAATCATGGCTGAAAAAATAGCCCTGAATGACTACCTTGAGGCGCAGCGGGTTTTTAAGATTGCCTTTTTTCTCTTGGCCCTAAGTGGCTTAGTGATCACCCTGGTTATGCTGCTCGGTGCTCAGTATATTTCACTGACACTGATCAGAGATGCCAAGGCACTATATCCATTGATGGCTATATCGCCGGCAATCTTTTTTGTTACAATCATGGCTTCGCTGCGGGGGTTTTTTCAGGGGCAGCAGAATATGGTTCCGACAGCAGTTTCACAACTCCTTGAACAGCTGGTACGGGTCGGTTTTTCTATCGCTTTGGTGCTGCTTCTGATCCCTGCCGGTCTTGAATATGCAGCGGCCGGAGCCACCTCGGGCGCAGCAGCCGGAGGCTTGGCTGGGCTGCTGCTGCTCGCTGTTTTCTACTTTAATAAACGTGTTGCTTTGCAGGTTTTAGGAAAGCAGCAAACTGAACATCACCCGGAATCGGTTAGGAGGATCATTAACCGGATCCTTACTCTCGCGATACCCGTCACTATTGGCGGCCTGGTGATTCCCCTGATTACGATGATCGATCTGGCGATAGTTCCGCGGCAGCTGCTCGCTGCCGGTTTCGATTTGGAAAGAGCCAGGGCCCTTTATGGCCAGCTGACCGGGATGGCCGGATCGGTAGTATATTTTCCCAATGTAGTGGCACTGGCTCTCAGCATTAGTCTGGTTCCGGCAATCTCGGAAGCTTTTGCTCTACAGAACAGGGCTTTGATTCAGAGTCGGAGCGCTATTGCTATTAAACTAACCGCCCTCTTTTCCCTCCCCTCTGCCTTAGGGCTTTTCCTGCTGGCTGAGCCGGTTACGCTGTTGCTCTTTAATAATGCCGAGGCCGGTTTCTCACTGGCTTACATGTCCTGGTCAGTCATCCCACTTTGCCTTTACGTAACGACAACCGGTTTGATCCAGGGCCTTGGTAAACCAATCCTGCCTGCTATAAATATGTTTTACGGTGGTCTGGTTAAAACTGTCTTTGCCTGGTACCTGACAGCAATCCCTGCCCTGAATGTCGGGGGAGCAGCCCTGGCTTCCGTAATTGGTCTTATTGTTGCGGCTATCCTTAACCTCAACCATGTCAGGCGCTACAGCGGCTGGCGGGTCAACTGGAGTGAGTTTGCATTTCTGCCTCTGATCGCCACTGCCCTGATGTCGGTGGTAGTCTATTTTAGCTACGGCGGCATTATGCACATTGGCGGGGATCTTATTTCAGCAAGCCGTTTAAACGCTCTTGCTGTGCTAATTGCTATTCTGCTTGGGATTGCTGTTTTCGGGATCTCTCTACTGTTGCTTGGTGGTATAAAACGAGAGGAATTATTAATGGTTCCCTATATTGGGCAGACGCTGGAGAAGTTTTTAACCCGTCATGGATTACTGCGGATCTCTTGATTGGAGTTGATCTTTCCTGGGTAAAATAGTAGTAATCGGGCTCGGGCCGGGTAGTCCGCGGCACCTGACTGTCGAGGCACGAAGTTACCTGGCCTCGGGTAGCCCTATTTTCCTACGAACCCTGAAACACCCCGTTGCCCGCTACATTGCTGCGCGGCGCGAACAGGCCCGATCCTTTGATCACCTCTATGATCAGGGGAACAGTTTTGAAGAAGTTTATCGCGCCATTACCCGCACCCTGATCAAGCAGTGTCAGCTGCACGATCTGATCTGCTATGCTGTTCCCGGCCATCCAAACGTTGGTGAAGCAACCGTTGAAAGGCTGAGGCAGATCGCTCCCCGCTTAGGAATAAAAATCGAACTGGTTGCCGGGCTCTCCTTTTTAGAACCGCTGCTCAGCCAGCTGAAGCTTGACCTGCTTGACGGTTTAACAGTGCTTGATGCGCTTTCGATTGAAAAACTGAAGGATCCGGTCCGCAACCACTTGGTTCTGGCTCAGGTTTGTAATCAGGCGATTGCTTCGCGGGTTAAGCTGAAGCTGCTTGAGCTTTACCCTGAAGATTATCCCGTTTTGATTGTAAATGCCGCGGGTATGACCCGGGCCGGAACGCAAGAAATAAAGCTGTGTGTTTTAGACCATTATGCTGTTTTTGATCACTACACCACCCTCTACTTATCTCCTTTTAAAGGGGAAAGCATCGGGGAACTGATTGAGATCATGGCCCGGTTGAGGGCTGCTGATGGCTGCCCCTGGGACAGAAAGCAGGATCACCATAGTCTCAGACAGTATTTGATCGAAGAAGCCTATGAAGTTGTGGCTGCTATTGACCGGGGGGACGACCAGGAACTAGTTGATGAGCTTGGTGATCTTCTGCTCCAGGTAATCTTCCACAGTCAGATTGGCCGCGAAGAAAACCGCTTTGATTTTAATGCTGTGGTGGAGGCTATTAAAAAAAAGTTGATTCGCAGACACCCCCATGTTTTCGGGAATCGCAATGCCGTTGACGCTGACGCGGTAAAGTTGCTGTGGGAAGAAATAAAATCAGTCGAGCGCAAGGAGGAGCAGAATAGCTTTTATCTAGAAGTTGACGAAGCGCTGCCGGCGTTACTCAGGGCCTATAAAATTCAGAAAAAGGCCGCAAAGGTTGGTTTTGATTGGCCGACGATTGAGGGTCCGCTGGAGAAAGCCAGAGAAGAGCTGTCTGAACTCGAAGAGGCCTGCAAAAGAGGCGGGCAAGAAGCGATTGAAGAAGAACTCGGTGATTTTCTCTTTACCCTGGTCAACCTGGCCCGGTTTTTAAAGGTTAATCCTGAACTGGCTTTGGGAAAGACTACGGGTAAATTTATCTCCCGTTTCAGGTATGTAATGGAACAAGTGGAAAAAAGCGGTAACATATTTACTGATTTTACTCTTGATCAACTGGATAATTGGTGGAATGATGCAAAAAAATCAGGAATATAGGCAAAAAAAGAAGGAGTCCGAAAAAAGACGTCGAATAAGGCATGTAATGTAGGTATCTATTACTTATTTAAGGAGGGCTTTGTAAGTGAATAAAACACAGTTGGTCGATTTGGTTGCTGAGAAAGGCGGATTATCAAAAAAGACTAGCAAGAAAGCGGTAGAGTCGATTTTGGACGGCATTGCAGGTAGCCTGGCTAAAGGTGAGAAGGTCCAGTTAGTTGGTTTTGGTACTTTCGAAGTACGTCACCGTAAAGCACGTGAAGGGCGTAACCCGGCAACAGGAGAGAAAATCAAGATTAAAGCCCTTAAAGTCCCGGCTTTCAAGCCTGGTAAAGCTCTAAAAGATAAAGTCAAATAATCAGCAAGAGACAGGACTTTCAATGATTAATTTCTGATTTATAAAGACAAGTCCCCTTTCTGAAGGGGACTTGTCTTACCTTAAAGCTATACAACGACTAGTTTGGGGATGATGGCAAAATGCCGTCAGGGCAAAAAAAAAGCAGCCCCGTTTCAAGATTTCCCGTCCGGCACCGGGAAAACCGTTACAGTATGTACAGGCTGTTGGTGATTGTGCTCGGTTTTATTGTTATTGGTTTGTTGGTCATTATCGGAGCCCAGTATTTAAGGCAACGGGAGGCCGGTCAGGCTCTCGATGAGATGGAAAAGATAATCAGCGAAATGCGCGAGCAGCAAACAACCCTGGAAGAGGAGATTCTTAAGCTTCAGGATCTTGACTATATCGAAGTACTGGCACGCGAACGGCTTGGGTTGGTCAGGCCGGATGAGGTCATCTTCCAGTTTGAGGATTGACAATAAAGCAATAGCAGTTATAATAGCCTTAGTCTGCATCAATTTTGAGCAAGGAGGCGTTTTTTTATCAAGAAAGATCTGGCAATCGGCAGTATCATGGAAGGGGTGATTACGGGAATCACGAAATTCGGTGCTTTCGTTGAGCTGCCCGGTGGAGTTACCGGTCTGGTGCACATTTCGGAAGTGGCAGACGAGTACGTGAAGGATATCAACGAGTTCTTTAAAAAATCTGATCAAGTTAAGGTCAAGGTTTTAAATGTCGAAAACAATGGAAAAATTGGCCTCTCGATCCGGCAGGCGACGGAAGGTTACAAGGCACAGAATGGTAAAGGACGCAGCAGGCCTGCTCCGGTCAATAAAGCCTCGTTTGAAGATAAAATGAACCGTTTTCTTAAGGAAAGTGATGAGCGACTGCTTGATTTGAAAAGAAATACTGAATCTAAAAGAGGCGGTCGCGGTTCCTTCAAGGAAGCTTTCTAAGCAACCTTACTTTGGGATATCTTTTAGAAAGGCACTCTGGTTCAGGGTGTTTTTTTATCTTTACCCGGAGCCGGGAATTACACGCTGATGCTATTTGAACGTTTCAAAGCATATGTAAATAATAAAGAACTGGTCTTCAGTGGCGAGACGATTGTCCTGGCTGTCTCCGGCGGACCGGACTCGCTTTGCCTGCTCCACCTCTTCAGTCGTCTGGCCTCTGAATATAGCTTAAGGCTAATAGTAGCCTACTTAAACCATGGTTTGCGTCCGGAAGCAGCTCTTGAAGAAGCAGGTGTAGCTGCTCTTGCCGATCAGATGAGCCTTCCCTTTATGTCCAAGAGGGTCAATATCAGGAGTTATAAAAAAAAATTTGGGTTATCAGAAGAGGCGGCGGGCCGGAGAGCGCGCTACCGCTTTCTGCTCCAGGTGGCCCGCAACTTTCAGGCGGAATCGATTGCGCTCGGCCATCATCGCGACGACCAGGCAGAAACAGTCCTGTTAAACTTGCTCAGGGGCAGCGGTATTGACGGTCTTTCCGGGATGCTTCCGTTACGAAGCATTAACGGTGTGAAGCTGATCAGACCGCTGCTTGATTTCAGGCGCTCTGAAATCGAAGCTTATTGCCTTGAGCATGGCCTACAGCCTTATACTGACAGCAGTAATCTGGAGACTGACTATACTCGCAATAAGCTACGGCTGGAGCTAATCCCGCACCTCGAGGAACGTTATAATCCCCGTATTCGCGAAGCTTTAGCCGGCCTGGCTGAGCTTGCTGCCGAAGACCGCCATTATTTTGAACATCAGGCCCGAAAAAGAGCTTGTCAGATAGCTGAGCACAAAGGAAACTATATTCTAGTTGATTCGTCTTCTCTGAATGCCCTGCCGCGTGCGATTAGCAGCCGGGTTTTACGGCTGTTATTGCGCCATTACCGGGCTGGGCGGGAACTGGGCCGGGTGCATCTGAACCAGCTGTTAAAGCTGGCTGGGGAAGGTAAAATTGGTGCCCGCCTTAACCTGCCAGGCGGATTGAGAGCATACCGGGCAAAAAAAAATCTAATAATATCCCGGAAGAATAATCAAATGCCGGAAAAGATCGGCGAACAGGAACTTATTATCCCCGGTCTGACTGCGCTGCCTGGCGGAAAAACAATTAGCGCCCATCTGGTACAAAAAGATGTTCTAAACTGGCCGCCTGAGCAAAATAGCGCTTATCTCGATTACGATACAATCCCTCCCGGCAAGATTGTGATCTGCTCCCGAAAGCCTGGTGATCGTTTCCATCCCCAGGGAGCAGCGGGCAGTAAAAAGCTAAAAAGTTTTCTGATTGACCAAAAGGTAGATCAATTATTTCGTGACACTTTACCACTAGTAACCGTCGGTAGTGAAATAATCTGGGTTGCCGGGTTAAGAATCGCCCACCCCTACAGGGTAACGGATAAAACGGTGAAGGTCCTCTGGCTTGATTATCTTGATTAAAAGGCCTGGAGCGCTGTGCATACTGCGGGGAAGATTTAATAATAACAGAAAGGGTGGCATCTATGGCTGAAGAAAAAATGGAAGTTATGCTAACCGCCAAGCAGATCGAAGGGCGTATTAAGGAGTTGGCCGAAGAGATCTCCGAAGACTACAGGGGCAGGAAAATCCTCGTTATCGGGGTCTTAAAAGGGGCGGTGATCTTTTTAAGCGATCTGGTCCGCCATTTGACAATACCGGTGGAGATCGATTTCATCGCTGTATCAAGTTACGGCGCCGATACTAATTCCTCCGGTGTGGTTCGGATCTTAAAAGACCTTGAGCAGAGCATTACTGATAAAGATGTGCTGATCGTTGAAGATATTATCGATACCGGGTTGACCCTTACTTATCTTTACGAAAATTTGCTCAGGCGCGGTCCAAAATCGCTGAAAGTGGTCACCCTTTTGGATAAACCCGATCGGCGCCAGGTTTCCTTTAATCCCGACTACTGCGGCTTTAAGATCCCTGATCGTTTCGTGATCGGCTACGGGTTAGACTTTGATGAAGATTACCGCCACCTGGCCGACTTGCGGGTCCTTGAACCATGATGACAGTCAATTAAGTTTTGATATGGCAATACAGAGGTTTAAGATAACGAATTATTAAATTCATTCTGAGCCTGCCAATCATGATCCATTGTTTGGTTTACAAATGTGGTGATCTGAGGAGTAGCGTAAATTAAATCCAGACCAATGATCCAAAGTCCCAGCGTAATAATAATTGTAACCTGTTGAAAAAGATTTGGTCAGGTTAAATCATTGTAAATAATAAGTTAAGCAAATCGAATTGGCGCTTCGCTATGTTAAAATCACTCTGTAATAATTAGTTTTAATAAACGAGGGATGTTATTGCTAAACAGGATCAGGCAGAAAGATAAATTAGTTTATCCAAACCAAGAAAGTTCCAGCATTTTAAATCCTTTATTTCCCGATGTTAGGTTTGCAGTTATCAGTGATTTGCATTATTATAACCTTTCGCTTGGCGTCAGCGGGGCTGCATTTGAAAAGAATCTGCATCAGGATCGCAAGCTGTTGAAAGAGAGTGCGGATTTGATCGATCTGGCGGTTAATCATATTGCAAAATCTGAAGCCGAGTTTGTTTTAATACCGGGTGATTTGACAAAAGATGGAGAAAAGATAGGCCATCTTGAATTAGTGAAATTACTTGAAAAGCTACGAACAGCAGGAAAAGACGTATACGTAATCCCCGGCAATCACGATCTGAATATGTATTTTGGAGCCCGGAAATTTGTCGGTGACCGAAGCGAATCAGCTGAAACACTAGCTGCCTCTGAGTTTGCAGATCTGTACCATAATTACGGTTATGACCAGGCGATTGAGCGCGATGATCATTCATTAAGTTATGTGGCAGAGCTCAAAGAAAACCTCTGGCTTTTCAGTATCGATACCTGCAGTTACAAAGGGAATACATCTTCTTTTGATTATGTAGGCAGTAAAATCAGCCAAAACCAGGTTGACTGGCTGGCCAGGATGCTACAGAAGGCCGCTGAAGAAAGAAAAGCCGTAATGGCAATGATTCACCATGGAGTTGTTGAGCACTGGATAGGGCAAAGCATCTTGCATAGTGATTACCTGGTTGAAGATTACCGGAAATTTAGCCGATTTTTGGCTTCATACGGTGTCCGACTGGTTTTTACCGGCCATTATCACGCGCAGGATATTGCCCGGGCCGATTTTGAAGAAGGCGCTTTTATTTATGATATTGAGACAGGGTCACTGATCACTCCACCATGCCCGTTGAGATTATGTAAAATTAAGGACAATAGAATTGAGATTGAATCAAAAACAATTCTTGAAAGCTATCGGCCGGGAAGCGGATTTGCTGAAGTAGCTTTTACTTTTTTGCAGAAGACCTTTGAACTCGAAATAATCTCAGCCCTAAAAAAATACCGTATTTCAGATCAAGATGCCGCTTTGATCGGCCGTCATTTAGCGAGTGCATTTATTGCCCATTCACTGGGAGATGAAAAATCTGAAAATCGCCCGGTGCTTAAAGAAAATGATCTTGGCTTATGGGCACGTTTCGTCTATAAGCGTCTGAGTAAATATCTGGATGCCTTATGGCATAACGAGGGACCGGCTGATTTGAATGTTGTTCTTAATTTGGGCAAAGATTAGTTCTTAATGTTATTCGTATTGAAGAAATGTACATAGGCACAGCCGCTACTCAGCTGTGCCTACATCTATCATAAAAGAGGGGGTCGTTCCTATTATTGATCTAAATTGTTACAGCAATATTTCAGTTGTGTTCAATTTAGGTTAAATACGGTTTAAAACAATTATTGTGAGCAGCCGGTATGAACCACATTTCAGTTACTTTACTTCATCAACCGCGCTGCTTCCATGGCCAGGTTTGAACGTTTAGTTTCGGTCAGGGTAATGTGCGCATGCAGGGGGCTGCCTTTCATTTTCTCGACAGCCCATGAAAGCCCGTTTGTTCTTGAATCAAGGAAGGGGTTATTAATCTGCTCCGGATCGCCAACCAAAACGATCTTAGTTCCCTCCCCGGCCCGGGTAATGATCCCCTTGGCCTGCTTCGGAGTCAGGTTTTGCGCTTCATCAATTAAGATATATTGACCTACGATTGAACGGCCCTGCAGGTAAGCTATGGCTTCTGTTACTATTTTTCTGGTTGCGAAAAGATAAGCAACCTTGCCGTCAAGTTCATGTTCATTGTCATAACGGTCCGGGTGCGAATCGACCAGTTGTTCTAGATTGTCGTATATTGGTCGCATATATGGGGCAATCTTCTCTTTCTCATCCCCGGGTAAAAAACCGATCTCCTCGCCCATGCTCACGTTGGGGCGGCAGATCAACATGCGCCGGTAAACACTTTCATCTAAAATTTTTTCCAGGCCAACGCCTAAAGAAAGGAGAGTTTTTCCACTGCCGGTAGCTCCCATCAGGGTAACCATGGGAATGCTGTCATCACGCAGCGCTTCGCGAGCATATTTTTGCAGCAGATTTAGCTTAAAACCGAAAAAATCAGGCCGGGTATCCTTGAGCAGCACCATTCGACCATCCCGATAACGGGCTAAGGCTGTTTTTTGGGCACTGCCTTCGGCTTTAAGTAGAAAGAATTTGTTTATCGGGTTAGGTTTTCCGTTCCAGGATAACTGGCCTTGACTGTAAATGCGATCGATCAGCTCTTCAGGAACATCCTGTTCTTCCCATCCCCGGTACTGCTCGTCAATATCAAACTCTACCTGCTCATTTCTATAATCCTGGGCCGGAACCCCGATGACATCGGCCTTGATCCTTAAGAACACATCCCTGGTAACAATGATTACCGGTTGTTTGGTTTTTTGCAGGTTTTTTGCAACGGCCAGAATGCGGTTATCTCGCTTGTCACCTGGCCAGGAGCAGGGTAGATCGGTGTTGTTATCTATGCAGTTCATTTCAACCCTAAGTTCGCCGCCATTGGGTAGGGCTACCCCCTGGTTTAGCTCACCCTGGGCCCGTAGCTGATCTAAAAAACGGGCTACCCAGCGGGTATTGGCCCTGATTTCATAATCTGCAGCCTTTTTCATATTATCCAGCTCTTCCAATACACAGCCGGGAAGAACTATCAGGTTATCCTGAAAACCGAGAACAGCATTAGGTGATTGGAGTAAAACACTGGTATCAAGAACATAGATCTTTTTCAAATAATAACACCCTCCATCCCCAAAATATATTACAATTACTACCTATCATAACACTATGATCCGATTAAATAATCGGTTTAACTAAAATTATATTTTGGAAATTTTTCTGCATCGCATTAAACCTGTTATCGATAAAGTCTATAAGCTTGAAGAAATAGTTGAAGCTCACAGATATGTTGAAAAAGGTCACAAGAAAGGAAGTATTGTAGTTAGTATATGTTAATTAAGAAGCCCCAAGCACATCACACATCAGCGGGGATGCTCTTCGCTACGCGACCCGGAATATAAGGCCTTGTGCGGTGCTCGGTGCTTTGATTCGCGCGCCTTATTCGCAGCAGAAAAAACATCGCATACCCGCAAACGTGAGGCGCCAATCTTTTCAGTCGCTGTACCGTCACTGAATAGGGGAATACATTTGAAAAAGATAGAAGAGATATGGAATCGTATATACAAAGCGCCCAGACAAACTGGGCGCTTTATTTCAGAACTTGATATCCTAAAGATTAGACAGAAATCATCTTGGCATCTTCAGCTTTGGCGGTCTCAATTCCGCGCTCAATATTTACCTTCGCGAGAATTACGATGCCGGCCAGGAAGAAGATAACCAATGAGATGATTGCCAGCCGGCTGTTGCCCGTGATTGTTTTAACAACTGCGAAGACCAGCGGACCGAGAACGGTATTGAACTTTTCTGAAACGCTGAAAAATCCGTAGAATTCGGCTGTTTTGCTTTTTGGCATCAGCTGCCCGATCAGGGAACGGCTGAGCGCCTGGCTGCCGCCCTGCACTGTCGCCACCGCCAGCCCGAGGAGGATAAAATGCCATTCCTTGGTCATGAAAAAGCCGATGATAGCTATTATGATGTAAATCAGCAAGCTTAAGTTAATGGTTTGGCGCAAGCCGAGTTTTTTCGGCAGTTTGCCAAAAAGGATGGCGAACGGCGCAGCGACAAACTGGACAAGCAGAAGTGTGCCAATGAGGGTGAGTGTGCCAAAACCCATATCGGTGCCGAGCGCGACAGCCATGGTGATGATGGTGCCGATGCCGTTGGAATAGACCAGGAAAGCCAGTAGGAAGGTGAACAGGTCGCGGAAATTACTGATCTCATCCAGAGCCTGGAAGAAACGTTTGAAACCCACCGTGATGACATTCAAGGTTTCCTCGCCCTTTTGGATCATGCGTTGTGGCTCTTTGACATGACGGAAGATCGGAATCGAAAATACTGCCCACCAGACCGCCACAGAAACAAGGCTGAGACGCATCATCAGGGCGGTTGCTTCTTCAATGGGCATGTCGGGAACAAGGTTGGGACCGAAGAAAATCATTATAACGTTGATCAGCAAAAGCAGCCCACCGCCGATGTATCCCATCGCGTAACCGCGCGCAGACACGTAGTCGATCTCATCATTATTAGCAACGTGTGGCAGCAGGGCATCATAGAACACAAGGGAACCAGCAAACCCGATTATGCCGGTTACATAGAGGATACATCCCAGCAGCCAATCGTCAGGCTGTTGCACAAAAAACATTAATGCGGTGGAAAGCACGCCCAGCCCGATAAAGAACGCCATGAATGTCTTTTTTGAGCCGCGGAAATCTGCTATCGCGCCCAGTACCGGGCTGATTAAGGCAGCAAATAGACTACCTATGGCAACAGTGTAGCCCCATAAAGCTAAAGCCTCGTTGTTGGTAGCAATGTAGGTCAGAAAATAGTTTGGTAGAACAGCTGCCATAACGGTAGTGGCAAAAGCTGAATTGCCCCAATCGTACATTGTCCAGGCCCAAATTGCTTTCTTTCTAAGTGTATCTGCCATGTAGTTATCCTCCTGAAACAAAGATATATATTTGCTTTTCTGTCGAGAGTATACTATCACACAATAAAGCTGCTGATCAATCTAAACGGAGCCTAAAAACCAGATTCCCGGACTGATTTATCATCGTTAGAGGTGAAGCAGAGAGCATACAAGGTGATTAAAGAGTTAAAAAAAAGGGCCTTGGATTGCAAATTTTTGATGGAAAAGAAGTATTGTTAGTTAGTAGATTATGATGCAAAAACAATCTACGACCAATATAACGTGAAGGATTAATGTATAATATGAACGCAGCGGTAGGGGTGGTTACTAATCAAGCTCCCATCGCCTATCCTGCACACTTTACAGACACTATTTTGAGAGTTAAGCTTTGCTTGATCTTCATCAACCACACATTAGGCAAGAGATGCCGTGATCAGGGGGCATACTTATTTGCAGGCAATCTTCAAATTAACAACCTTTGAAAAATCACTGAAGAGTTTTTCATCTCTTATTTCAAAGATACAGGGCTTTGATTTCCCGACATTCTTTGTTGACATTATATTATTTTTCATCCCCTCTGTTAAATCTAACTGGTATAGTTTATCCAAGTATTTCTCAGGGAAATAGATGACTGCCTGCAGATAACCTTTCCATGCTGACATCCAGACTATGGTTTTTTTCTTTTTTTGCACTTTGCAGAGCCATGCTTTGCCATCATTGTAATATCTCCACTCATGAACTAATTCATTTTGGTCAAAGAATTCAAGTAGCCTGGCATAAGCGTCGTAGGCCTTTTCTAAAACCGACCGTAATACAGTTTCGTCAGGATAAATGTTTTCATCTTTAAGCTCAATATTGTTTATAGTTTCCACGCTTTCACCTCAAGTTTAAGGTTTGCTGCTGGTAAAACTTTTATGATCTTCCCTGCAGATCATCTGGATGGTATGGTTGCCGGACATAACCGCAGTTGGTATGCCGCCGCCGGGATTAACCCACTGCCCCGCCATGTAAAAGTTCTTTAGGCCGGGCAGGGTTTTGCGCATGGAAGAAAGCGGTGAGAAATCGCTGTCGAACATCCAGCCTTCATAAGAGCCTCTCCAGTTGCCGGTATACCTTTCCCAGGTAATCGGTGTGGCCAGATCGGTCATTTCCACCTGCCCGGTAATACCCGGAAAGCGCTCTTCCAGACCGGCAATGACAGCCTGCACGATAGCGGTTTTCTCGGCGCGATACTGTTCCGGTTCCTGCTTCAGCTTGTGCCAGTAATCATAGTTGGTTGTAAATTGCACAACGAGGGTGTTCTTTCCCTGCTCCGCCATGGTGGGGTCAAAACAGTATGAGCGGACGTTGATGCTCTTCTTCTCTTCACCGGCGATTACGATCGGTTTTGATAGGGGGTAGCTTAATCCCCCGATCGAAGCAGGTAAATCTTCGAGCTGACATGCTACCCCTAACCCGACGTAAACCAGCGGCTCAAAGAGATTGGGATTGTTATATTTGCGTTTAACCTTTTCATCCAAATAGACTCCATCCAGCATATCGAAGATCGTGGTGCGGCCATCGGCGGCAGATATTACCCAGTCAGCCCGGTGTTCGCTGCCATCGGCCAGGCGGATACCAACCGCCCGGTCATTTTCGACCAGGATCTTAACCACCCGGGAGTTATAGTTTATTTCTCCTCCCAAATCCAGGTAACGTTTTTCAATCGAGCCGACCAGCGAGAGCGCTCCACCGATAATATAACCGGCAGATTTGCTATGCTGAAACCCGAGCACGAATAAGGCCATAATCATTGGGTTTTCAGGGCCAAAGCTTTCACTGAGCATTTCTCTCAGGAAGGAGTTTTTGAACCGTGCGGCAAAATCGCCGATGCTGGTGTTACCCCACTTTTTGAAAAAACCGACCTGCGTGATCATTTTGATCATTTTGACTTTGTCCAGCATACTGTAGTTTTCCTGTGGCTTATCCACCGGCATTGATAAAGTTGATGCTTTACGAATGGCCCCGGTGAGCTCTTTTATGACCCCTTCGTCCTCCGCCGATACTTCCAGCAGGTATTCTTCAAAGCGATCAGCATCGCAGTAGACAAAAAAAGGTTTACCATCCCGGCTTTCATTGACCAGGTAGAGATCATGGTTATGGATTTTCCAGCCCGGTGCTGCTCCAAGCTCTTCCCAGAAGCGGTAAAACTCGGTACCCGGCCTGGTTCCCATGACCCAGTTAACGGCTCCATCTATGGTATAGCCTTTGCGCTTCCAGGCTGTACAGACCCCTCCGGCTATACTGTGCAGCTCAAAGATTGATGTCCGGTAACCGTTCATAAGCCCATAACAACCAGCGGATAGCCCGGTCAGCCCTCCGCCAATGATGATGATCGACTTTTTATTCATAATCACATCTCCTTAAATCTTTATTGCATACCCCATTGATTCGCATTCCCAAGTGGGGCTGGCACAATTATATTCTACCAAAATTACTCAGTCACCGATCAAGAGTAGGAGTACTGATCAGACTTAAGGATGATTTATTATTAATTAGTGCAGGTGCACATGGCAAAAAGATAATTATTATCCAGTTCCTCAGATTTGTTGATCAAGACTTCAATCAAAAGTTATTTTACAAGATTTTCTCTTTATTGTTTAAAGAAATTAGAGTAAAGGGTTTATAAGCTTATCAAAATCCTTGTGCAGAAGGTAATGGTAGGCTAGCAGTCTGCCGTTGAGGACCAGACCGAAAACGCCGTAGGGGCTCGGGGAATTTTTCTGTAGATCCTCAGCAGTTTGAAAAGTTACTACCCGTACAGCAATTTTTTGTTCGGCTGCATAATCCAGGGCTAAATTTGTAGCATCTTCAATATACGGACATTGCGGGGTGCGGATCACCGTCAATCCATCGCCAAAACGGTTCTGTCGCTCTTCCCAGTCTGCAGGAAAAGCAGGTAGCGGCGCATCATCAGAAAAGCGATATGCCAGCAGGGTAAACGCTGGCGGAGCCTGTCCTACTTCCTTAAAGCCCTGCTTAACAAACAGATCTTTTTTAGCCAGCCATACCCCATCGCTGGCCACCATGACTACACCGTTCTTATTCTGAGCACGGGCATCATCAAGACATAGCCTGAGCAGGTGAGATCCGTAGCCCTTTCTCTTACCTTTTCCCACGACCCATAGGCAGTGAATAACTAAGTATCCCGGGGCGTTAACCGTCCGCCAGGCAAATTCCCCGGGAATATACTCTATAAAACCAACTGTGCGGCCGCCGATCTCGTGAATCATTTTGATTTTTAAGCCCTCAGTAAATCTTGCCTCCAACCAGTCCCGTTTTTGTTTATAACCGGGTGCTTTGCGTTTGCTCATGTAGCAGAAAAAGCCATGCTGATCTAAGTTATCAGCATCAACAGATATAATTTCAATAGATTGATCCATGTTATGGCCTCCTTTAAAATATAATAACATATTGCTTAAGAATTGCTTTGTACCATTTTGGTTATAATAGAGAAAGATTAAGTAAAAAGATTATTAAATTAATGTAAAATGATTAATCTAACAGCATTTGATTTTTCCCTGGAGCATTCCCGTTTAGCTTTAGGAATAAATAATAATTTGTTGTACACTAATATTTCTGGAGTTCGTTGCTTCTGCTTATGCTCTATGTTAGAATTTAGTTCAGGCTTTTAGGCGGTTGCAGGAAAGGAGGGTTCTGTTTGAGCCCATTTTTAAGACAAATAACATTCTACCTGGTCATTGCCCTGGTAGTGTTTATTTTACTTTCATCCTTTAATAATACTACCCCACCGGAGGAGATCTCTTACGATCAGCTGATCCAGAGGGTTGAAAAGGGCGAGGTTGCAAGCGTTGCCCTTTACGGTAGTGAGGTTGAGGCGACACTAAAAGATGGCACAGTGGTAAAAACGATCAGGCCGGACGATCATAACCTGACCGAGTTGCTTCTTGCTAACAAAGTAACTTTGGAAACATATCTGCCCCGGGGACCAAAATGGTGGCAAAGTGCCCTGACCTATCTGATCCCCTTTCTGCTGTTGATCGGAATTTTCTTTTTCTTCATGCAGCAGACTCAGGGTGGAGGCAACAAGGTAATGAATTTCGGCAAGAGCCGTGCTCGCTTGCAGGAAGGTGAAAAAAAGAAAGTTACTTTCCAGGACGTTGCCGGAGCCGATGAAGAGCGAGCCGAGCTCTCAGAGATTGTCGATTTCTTAAAGGATCCCCGTAAATATATTGAAATCGGGGCCAGGATCCCTAAGGGAGTGCTGCTGGTTGGCCCTCCGGGTACGGGTAAAACCTTGCTGGCCAGGGCTGTGGCCGGTGAGGCCGGGGTGCCTTTTTTCAGCATCAGTGGTTCTGATTTCGTTGAAATGTTTGTTGGAGTCGGCGCTTCCCGGGTCCGTGATATGTTTGAAAACGCCAAGAAAAATTCACCCTGTATAGTATTTATTGATGAAATCGATGCTGTCGGTCGTCAGCGTGGAGCCGGTTTAGGTGGCGGTCATGATGAACGGGAGCAGACGCTGAACCAGTTGCTGGTTGAGATGGACGGGTTCGATGTAAATGAAGGAATCATTATTATCGCGGCCACCAACCGCCCGGATATTCTCGATCCGGCGTTGCTCAGGCCGGGTCGCTTTGACCGTGAAATCACTGTCGGTCTGCCAGATGTCAACGGGCGGGAAGCGATTCTAAAAGTTCACACCAGGAATAAAAAGCTTTCGGAAGCGGTAGATTTGAAAATAGTAGCCCGTGGCACACCCGGTTTTACCGGAGCCGACTTGGAAAATGTTGTTAATGAAGCGGCGCTTTTGGCCGCCCGTAAATCATTGAAACGGATTGGCATGCAGCATTTGGAGGAATCGGTTGAGCGGGTCGTAGCCGGAACCCAAAAAACGAGCCGGGTGATCAGCCCCTTTGAAAAGAAGATTGTTGCGTATCATGAAGCCGGACATGCCCTGGTCGGCTATCTTCTGCCGCACACCGACCCGGTCCACAAGGTTTCGATTATTCCCCGCGGGCGGGCGGGCGGCTATACCCTGATGTTCCCGGAAGAAGATCGCTATTACATGACCAGGTCAGAGCTGCTTGATCGGGTCAGCACCCTGCTGGGGGGCCGGGTGGCCGAGAAACTGGTGCTAAACGACATCAGCACCGGCGCTCAAAACGACTTGGAAAGAGCCACTTCAATTGTTCGCCAGATGATCATGGAGTATGGGATGAGCGAGAGTTTGGGCCCGATTACCCTGGGCAGAAAACATGACCAGGTCTTTCTGGGGCGCGACCTGGCCCGCGATCGCAACTACAGTGAGGAAATTGCCAAGGCAATCGATCAGGAGATCAGAAAAACAATCGATAACTGTTACCAGAAGGCGCAGGAGATCCTGGAGAAAGAGCGTGACAAGCTGGAAAACCTGGCCCAGACTCTGCTTGAAAAGGAAACTCTGGACGCAGCGGAAATCAAAGCCCTGGTGGAAGGTAAACCACTACCGGTAAAAATAGTTAGCCCGCTAGAAGAAACTGAAGATCAAGTGGATCAGTCCGGTGCAAACCAGACCGATGAAGCAACGGGGAATGCAAGTCCGGAAGAGCAGGACAGTGCTCTAAACGGCGACTTAAAAGAGGAAAAGATCAAAGTGATCAGCAAAAAGCCTGATCGCCGCGCCTCATTTACCAGGCGCGACAAAACAAAGGAAAAACCTGATTAAAAAACAGATGGAGCCTTTATGGCTCCATTATTTTATTGACCTAAAGCGGCCAGAAAATTCTCTGCGTTCTGGTGAAATAGCAGCTGCAGGGTCTCCTGAGGCAGATCGAGGGCTGCAATTCTGGCCATGCCGTTTTGTGGCGGCTCTAAAATAAAGGGGAAATCGCTGCCGTAAAGAATGCGTTCAGGGAAGAGCCTGATTACCTCAAGAATATCAGCGAGTGGTGTTTTTACCGTTTTATTTTGAAAAACAAAAGCTGTATCGAGATATAAACCGCTGTGAGCTGCCAGCAGATCGGTATAGGCCGAAATATCATTTAAGCCGAGATGCGCAATGATCAGTTTTAAAGTGGGAAAGCGGCGCAACAGGTTGGCTACGTAACTGACTTTTAAGTTTTCTGCCGGTTGGGGAAAACTACCGGCGTGCATGACCAGCGCCTTGGATCTTTCAACCACTGCTTCAAACAGGGGGAATAGCCGCTCGTCGTCAGGACGGCACTGCTGAACGAGGCAGTGAATCTTAATGCCGGCGAAACCATAACGATCAAAGCACTCAATAACAGTCTGCTCCAGATCGCTGTCAGCCGGATGAACGGCGCCAAAGGGAATGACAGCTTTGTTTTTACGGCTGAATTCATGAAGCCAACTGTTCAGGGGACGGCTCAGCCCGGGCTTGTGTGTATAGGCCAGGGCCATACATTTTTCCACGCCTCCTTCCTTCAGCAGATCAAGAAGCTGATCTGGAGCGGTCGGAAAATCTATTTTCCAACCATATTGTTTCCAGAAAAAAGTGTAAATAGCTTTCATCATTTTTTCTGGGAAAAGGTGGGCATGACTGTCGATTAACCTGAAGATCTCTGTTCACCGCTTTTCATGAATAATATCTACCTGGTAAACAATTATACCAGCGGGAGGTTTTTTGTGCTATGAGTTCCGGGTTAACGGCAGTAAAAGGCATTAAGGTAGGTGTTGCTTCAAACCCTGAAGCGGCAACCGGGGTTACGGTAATCCTCGCTGAAGATGGCATGCGGGCAGCAGTGGAAGTGCGTGGTTCTGCTCCGGGCACCAGGGAAACGGACCTCTTGAAGCCAGGGCAGCTGGTGAGCGAAATACAGGCCCTGGTTCTGGCTGGGGGAAGCGCTTTTGGCTTGGATGCCGCATCGGGAGTCGTCAGGTATCTGGAAGAACAAAACTGCGGCTTTGCGGTTGCTCCTTATTGTGTGCCAATCGTGTCTTCAGCAGTCCTATTTGATCTTTTTATTGGTGACGGTGCGATCAGGCCGGATGCAGAAATGGGTTACCAGGCTTGCCTGGCTGCCGGCAATGGACCGGTACCTGAGGGTTCGGTGGGGGCTGGCACCGGTGCGACCGTAGGCAAGCTTTACGGCACAGCCGGGGCGATTAAGACCGGCCAGGGTTCAGCGGTCCGCCGCAAAGGCGATCTGATCGTTGCCGCACTGGTGGTAGTTAATGCTTTTGGCGATATTTACAATACGGATGGTACGCTTTTAGCCGGCCCGCGCAACCCGCAAAGTGGAAGGATGGAAAAAACGATTGAGTTGATGCTGGACCAGGAAGCACAGGGCTTTCCAGGTAATACAACCTTAGGCGTAGTTGCTACGAATGCCAATTTTGAAGGAGCCGCACTCGAAAAAATCTGCCGCATGGGCCATGACGGTCTTGCCCGATCAATCTGGCCGGTTCACACGATGTGGGATGGCGATACAATCTTTGCAGTATCTAAAGGTGCCATTGCCGCTGACCTCAACCTGGTTAGCCTGATGGCTGCAGAAGCTGTAGCCGAGGCTGTCAGGCGCTCAGCGCACACTGCTAAATCTTTAGGAGGGGTTCCTGCGCTTTCGGACCTGCATATTAAATAGATGTGAATAGTTTAACATTGCGGCAGGAATTATGAAGGTTTTGTTGAAATAGTTAATTTGTCTGCTTAAATCTGTAGGTGGTTGTGTTAGGAAAGATATTTATATTATAAGGAGGTTGTTTTAATGCCGTTGGATCCTACCAAACATGCTGACTGGGAAATTGCCGAAGATTCTGAAGCAAATATGAAGCAAGTTTACCAGTTAGCGGATGAGCTCGGCCTTGATAAGGAGGAGCTCCTGCCCCACGGCCACTATGTGGCAAAAGTTGATTACAAGAAAGTGCTTGAAAGACTGAAAGACAAGCCGGACGGCAAGTATATTGACGTTACGGCAATCACCCCCACTCCACTGGGCGAGGGTAAATCGACCTCGACTATGGGACTTACCGAGGGAATGGGCAAGCGTGGCAAGAATGTTATCGCTACCATTCGCCAGCCTTCCGGTGGTCCGACCATGAATGTTAAGGGCTCTGCAGCCGGCGGTGGTCTGGCGCAGTGTATTCCCTTGACTCCCTTTTCGCTTGGTCTTACCGGAGATATCAACGCGATTATGAACGCCCATAACCTGGCCATGGTTGCGCTTACTTCCCGGATTCAGCATGAATTTAACTCTACCGATGCTTTTCTGGAGCGTAGCGGTCTGAAAAGGCTGAATATCGACCCGCGCAATGTGGAAATGAAATGGATTATTGACTTCTGTGCTCAAGCTTTGCGCAATATTATCATCGGTCTCGGCGGCCGAAAAGATGGTTTCATGATGAACTCTAACTTTGCCATCGCTGTTTCTTCTGAGGTTATGGCCATTTTAGCTGTGGCTAAGGACCTGAAAGATATGCGGGAGCGGATGGCTAAAATAGTGGTCGCCTATGATAAAAAAGGCAAACCTGTTACTACCGGCGATCTTGATGTTGCCGGAGCGATGACCGCCTGGATGGTTGAGGCGATCAACCCGAACCTGTTGCAGACCCTTGAAGGACAGCCAGTCTTTGTTCATGCTGGTCCTTTTGCCAACATTGCTATCGGCCAATCTTCAATTATTGCCGACCGCGTTGCCCTTAAATTGGGCGATTATGTGATTACCGAGTCCGGGTTTGCTGCTGATATCGGTTTCGAAAAATTCTGGAACTTAAAGTGCCGGATGTCCGGTCTGGTTCCAAACTGTGCGGTTATCGTGGCCACAATCAGGGCCCTTAAATGTCATGGTGGTGCTCCGATTCCCCTTCCGGGTCAGCCGCTTGATCCTGCATACAGCCAGGAGAATGTCGGCTGGGTTGAAAAGGGTTGCGAAAACCTGATTCACCATATCAAGACCGTTAAAAAAGCCGGAATCAATCCTGTTGTCTGTATCAACCACTTCTATACTGACACCGACAACGAAGTAAAGGCTGTTCGTCGCCTGGCGGAAGAAGCCGGCGCCCGGGTTGCCCTTTCGAAGCACTGGCAGTACGGTGGTGAAGGCGCAGTCGAATTCGCCGATGCAGTTGTTGAAGCCTGCAACGAGCCGAACGACTTCAAATTCCTCTATGAACTCGAAACCCCACTGCGTCAGCGTATTGAGCTGATTGCCAAGGAAGTATACGGGGCAGACGGCGTTGAATACTCCGCCGAGGCACTCGAGAAGGCCAAGCGGATGGAAGCAGATCCCGAGATTCAGAAGATGGGGACCTGCATGGTTAAAACCCACCTCAGCCTTACCGATAACCCTGTTCTTAAAGGTGTTCCTAAAGGCTGGAAGCTGCATATCCGCGATATTCTCACCTACGGTGGCGCCGGGTTCGTTGTTCCCGTTGCCGGGGCAATTTCACTAATGCCTGGCACCGCAGCCAATCCTGCTTATCGTCGGGTTGATGTTGATGTGGAAACCGGCAAAGTGCAGGGTCTTTTCTAAACCCTACACTGTTCTGCTTAAAACAAATGTTTATTACAAAAGGACGCCTTCGGGCGTCCTTTTAATCGGATCAGTATGAATAGCATTGTATTTTAAATTGTCATATCCAGTTCTTTAATTTCGTGTTCTACCGGTACATCTTCCAAGGTCATCATTATATAAGCATCTTTAATGTTTTCTTCAAGTTCAGCTATGGTTTCGCCCT
>Ga0194126_10001190_pt1 | contig 43977 bp, 29 predicted proteins | sample TA2KigC150mmetaG_FD_148641 | JGI IMG/M metagenome (GOLD analysis project Ga0194126, IMG submission 148641) | Freshwater microbial communities from Lake Tanganyika, Tanzania - TA2015035 Kigoma Deep Cast 150m | ecosystem: Environmental > Aquatic > Freshwater > Lake | place: Tanzania: Lake... | reverse complement strand
AGATCGATTACGCTCGCGAACTGAACCCGCAGCAGTACGCCGCCGTCACCGCCGACCCCGGGCCGGCTCTGGTGATCGCCGGGGCTGGCGCCGGCAAGACTCGCACCCTCACCTACCGCGTGGCCTACCTGCTCGAGCAGGGCGTCCCGCCGGAGAACATCCTGCTGCTGACCTTCACCAATAAGGCCGCCGGCGAGATGATGCGCCGAGTCGCCCAGTTGGTCGCCCGCAACCTGGCGGGGCTGTGGGGAGGCACCTTCCATGCGGTGGGCAATCGCGTCTTGCGCCGCCATGCCGAGCGGCTCGGCTACCGCCCCGATTTCACCATCCTCGATCGCGAGGATGCCGAGGACCTCCTTGGCGTTTGCCTTGCGGAAAGCCAGATCGACGTCAAAGCCACCCGCTTCCCGAAGCCGGAGGTCTTGGCCGACCTGTACTCGTTCGCCGCCAATACCTGCCAACCCATTCCCCAAGTCCTCGAACGCAGGTTCCCCCATGTCGCCCACCTGCGGCCCCAGCTCGAAAGCCTGCACACCAGCTACTCGGAGCGGAAGCGCATCGATGGCGTCATGGATTTCGACGACCTGCTCTGCCTCTGGCTCCAGTTGCTCACCCAGGCGCCGGACGTGTGCGAGCACTACCAGCGGCGGTTCCAGTTCCTTTTGGTGGACGAATACCAGGATACGAACCGACTCCAAAGCGACCTCATCGATCGCCTTGCCGCCCGGCACCACAACGTCATGGCCGTCGGGGACGACTCGCAGAGCATCTACGCTTGGCGTGGCGCCAACTTCCGCAACATCCTACGGTTCCCCGAACGCCACCCCGGCGCGCGCGTCTTCAAAATCGAGACCAACTACCGTAGCACTCCCGAAATCCTGAGGCTCGCCAACGCGGCGATCGCCCCCAACATCCACCAGCACCGTAAAGAACTGGTGCCCGTTCGGGGCTCCGGCCAGAAGCCGGCGTTGGCGGTTTGCGATGACGGGGGGTTCCGGGCCGCGTTTGTGACGCAGCGCGTGCTCGAACTGCAGGAGGGGGGCATGAACCTGCGCAACATGGCCGTCCTGTACCGCTCTCACTTCCACGCCCTTGAACTCCAGCTCGAACTGAGCCGGCGTAACATATCGTTCGCCATCACCAGCGGCATTCGCTTCTTCGAGCAGGCCCACATCAAGGACGTCGCGGCGTACTTGCGGTTCGTGTGCAATCCCCAGGACGAGCTCGCCTTCAAACGCCTGGTGCGGCTGTTGCCCGGCATCGGCGCCAAGGCCGCCGACAAACTCTGGCGCGAATGGGTGGGCCAACTCGCGACGGTGCGGCGCGCCAGTGCCTCGCGTGCGGTTGCCTTCCAAGCCCTCTCCCGGGCTGTGCCCAAGAAATCCCAGGTGAGCTGGGCCGAGTTGGCCACCACCCTCGCCCAACTCGACACCCCCGAGACGCGCAATTGCCCATCCGAAATGATCCGGCTCGTCCTCGAGGCCGGTTACCAAGAGTATCTCCAGCAGCACTTCGCCAACTATCGGGCCCGCCTCGACGACCTCGAACAATTGGCCGCCTACGCCGCGCCGTTCGAGAAGACCGACGAGTTCCTCAGCCAATTGGCCTTGCTCACGAACGTCGAGGCCGAGGCTGAGACCGCCGGAAAGACCAACGCCGAGGATCGCCTCCGCCTCTCGACCATTCACCAGGCCAAAGGCCTCGAATTCGATGTGGTGTTCGTCATTATGCTTTGCGAGGGACTCTTCCCCTCACAACGCGCGCTCGACAACGAGGAAGGCGAAGAAGAAGAACGGCGGCTGTTCTACGTGGCCCTAACTCGCGCCCGCAACGAGCTATACCTCTGCTACCCGCTCGAACGAGCCAGCTACCGCGCCGGGCCGGACCTCTTCCAGCAGCCCTCACGTTTCCTCGCCCAGTTGCCCTGCGAACTCGTCGAAGAATGGAACCTGCGTTCCTACAGCCCGCCGGCCCACTGAACGGTCAGTTGCCTCCCTATCGTTCCCGCCCTGCAAACGGCTGGACCCGCGCGTCTAGGGTCACACCTCGACCCCTGCCGCCGCCAGCGTAACCTTCTTTGACCAACCGGTGCAGCTCCGGCGCGCGCGCCTGGAGTTCCTGCTCCGTCAACTCGACGTGCAGCACGCGCCCCGTTCGGTCCTCGACCCGGTACCGCGGACCAGCCGGCCCCAAGAGCACGGTCACTCGCCGATCGCGCGTCTCAAGATGACCCAGCATAGTTCTGTTCCGGGTCGGGTCCGGCCGGTTCTTCGGACGTGCCTGGGCTGCCCGTCTCCGATCCGTCTCTGCCAGGGCGCGAGCCTCGGCAGTTTCGACCGCACCCACCCCCTCTCGTGGGGTGCCCGGCGCAGGCCGTGCTGCAGCAGGTACACAGGCGCGGTCGGAGGGCGATGGCGAGGGCGACGGCGATAGCTCACTGCGGGTTGCGAGGGCGGCGGCTAAGCCGGTTGCGAGGGCTAAGCCGGACCGGACAAGACCGGCCCGCTTGAGGACCTGTTTCATAGGCGATTCGGTTTCGGTGCGCGACTGGAACAAACCGTTCGACACGTCCTGCCGCGTCTGCATTCAGCCGCGCTCCCTCTTGTTTTCATGCTATGCAAGGCACCCGCAACGCAATGCCGAAGCCGAGCACCTACATCCCACACATCCAGCCCCTTTCCTTCCGTTCAACATCCACATCCACACGGGACCGCCTCGTCCGCAGCTCTTTGGACCTATCCGATCCGCGTCAGCGCCATCGGCCGTCGGCCGTGGTCTAGCCGGCCTGAGGGCCATGCCTGGGCCCTGGTGCTTTGGCTCGTCGGCGATGGCCTGGAGATTCAGATTTTGAAATGCCTTTGTGACCAGGCAGTTGGACCTCGTGGCTCCGCTTCACCTCGGCGTACGGTACAGCGAGACCACGGTCCTGCCGCCGCCGCCGCCGCTGCCGGCGCCATCCCAAGAGCTATTATACAAATCCACTGGCATAAAGACGTTGACAAGCAGCGGTGGCATCCGGCCGGTCTAGACGGAGGTGGCGGTTGTTCGGGGAGGAAGCAAAGGAAGTAAAGGCGAGCCAAGAGCGGGGGGGCCGGCGGCCGGAGCTAGCCCCAGACGTCACGTGTTTGGCCTTGGGTGACTTGCCCCACGACGCTCTTGGGTATCGCACGCGGGGCACTGGTAGCGACGCGAGTTCCGGCCTGGTGCGCCGCGGCGAGTTGTGGCTCAATCCGGGGGGTGCGGGTCTACACGAGATATCGGCGCTCCGCAGGCCGCGAGCGGGCCGTCAACGGCCTGTACTGGGCGTTGGCGTTGGCCGGTATGGTGTTTGTGGGCTGGATCTTCTGGCGGGCATGGCGGGACGCCCATCGCCCTGTCGCCCCAGCGGGGACCCCGCCGGCGCTCGGAGTCAACCCCTATGCGGCCCGGAGCTCCACGCCGACAAACGCGGTGGCTGGACCCACTCTTGCGCTCGCGCCGCCAGCACCGCCACCAGAGTCAGTGGCACCGGTCACCTCTGCGCCTTACGCGCTGACGGGGGCAGGGGAGGCGATGCTGGTCGGGCCCGCTGCGCAACTTACGCTTTCGCCGGGTGAGGTGCTCGAGGCCCAGATTGCCTTGGCGCGCCGAGGGATCTCGAGCGGTTCCTTGGATGGTGTGATGGGCGGGCAGACGCGCGCGGCGATACGCGCGTTTCAGAGCCAGGCGGGCTTGCGGGTGACCGGGGCACTCGATGCGGCGACCCGCGCGCGCCTGGTGCCGGATGCGCCGCCCCTGGTCGCTTATGTGATCACGGCGGACGATTGGGCGCGCCTGCGGCCGGTGAGCGCGACGTGGCTGGGGAAGTCGCAGCAGGACCGGCTCGATTACGAGAGCGTCCTGGAGTTGGTGGCGGAGAAACATCACTCGCACCCGGGCCTGATTCGTCGGTTGAACCCGACAATCGACTGGGAGCAGGTGCGTGTGGGTACCGTGGCGCAGGTGCCCAACGCGGTGTACCCGGCGCCGCGCGCGCGCGCGGCGTTGATCCGGATCTATTTGGCCGAACGCCTGCTCGAGGCGGTTGACGCGCAGGGCCGGTTACTGAGCCAGTTCCCGTGCAGCATCGCGCGCTACGTGACCAAGCGCCCGGTTGGGCGGCTCTATGTCAGTGTGGTGGTTGCCCATCCGGACTACACGTTCGATCCGGCGGTCTTTCCGGAGTCCGTCGAGGGTCGCCAACTCGGGCGCAAGCTGCGACTGCCGCCGGGCCCCAACAACCCCGTCGGCACGGCTTGGATCGGTCTGGATCGGCCGCGCTACGGCATCCACGGGACGCCCGAGCCGGAGGCGGTGGGCCGCACGGAATCGCACGGTTGCTTTCGCCTGGCCAACTGGAACGCGGAGTACTTGGCCCAGCTTGTGAGCCCGGGCACACCGGTTCACGTTCAGCCCTAGGCCAGCGAAGGCTGGACGGGGCAAGGAGCTTGCGGGAAGATCGCGACATGACAACAACCTGGTGGGGCGGGGTGCTCGGTTTGGGTCTTGTGGGAGGCACTCTGCTCGGTGCCGGGACGATCACGGTCACGCCGCTGGGCACAGCCCGGTCGTGGGCGCCCGTGGAATTCAGACTCAGCGGTTTGCCCACGGTCGGCAATCCCTTCGACCCCGAGCTGATGGCGGTGGATGGGGCCGTGACGGCACCTACGGGCGGGGCGGTGACGGTGCCTGCTTTTTGGTATCAGGACTACGACCGGGCGCTGGCCGGCGGGCGAGAGGTCCTTGCTCAGCGGGGAGATCCGGAATGGCGGCTCCGGTTTTTCCCGGTCGAATCGGGTCCGCACCGGCTGGAGCTGGCGGTGCGTCTCGACAGCCAACCCGCCGGCGCACCATTCAGCTACAGTTTCGAGGTTGAGCCGGCGCCGGACTCGACTGGGCCGCGCGGGATGGTGCGTCGCGCAGCCAATGGTCGCTTTTTCGAGACGACGGCTGGCGACGCGTTGCCGTTGCTGGGCTCGTGCGTGTGTTGGCACGGCGCGCGTGGGACCTATGACTACGATGCTTGGTTTGGCGGGATGCAAGTGGCCGGCGAGAACTACGCGCGCTTGTGGATGGCGCCCTGGGCCTTCGGGTTCGAGACCGAGCCGGGCTCGCTGACGCGCTACCGGCTGGATCGGGCCTGGCAACTGGACTACGTCTTTGAGGCGGCGGCGCAGCGGGGGATTTATCTGATGCTCTGTTTCGATTACCACGGCATGTTCGAGGTCCAGCCGGACTACTGGGGCGGGAACAACTACTGGCCGGCCAACCCCTACAACGTGGCCCAAGGCGGTCCCTGTGCCGACCAAGCCTCTTTCTTCACACAGGCTCAGGCCAAGCGCACGTACCAGAAGCGACTGCGCTATTTGATCGCGCGTTACGGTTCGAGTCCGAACTTATTGGCCTGGCAGTTTTTCAACGAGATCGACAACGTCTATCGCTACCTCGACCCGAGCCAGGTCGCGGCGTGGCATGGCGAGATGGGGGCCTGGCTCAAGGCGCATGACCCCTGGCAACACCTGGTCACCACGAGCCTGACGGGCAGCAGCGACCGCCCCGAGATCTGGCAGTTGGAAGCGCTCGATTTCGCCATGTACCATTCCTATGGCCAGCACCATGCCGCCCAAGCGTTCCCCGAGCTGATCGCGTCCTTCTACCGGCGCTACCAGAAACCCGTGATGATCGGCGAATTCGGGACCGACTGGCGCGGTTGGCGACGCGAGCAAGATCCACATCTACGTGGCTGGCGGCAGGGCTTGTGGGGAGGGGTGTTGGGTGGGTCGGTGGGGACGGCGATGTCGTGGTGGTGGGAGAACATTCACAGTGAGAACCTCTACAGCGTCTATCGGGCGATGGCGGATGTCCTGGGCTCGACCACCTGGGGTCGCGGCGCATGGAGCGCGGTCGACCTGGCGACGCCCGGGCCGCCGCCGACGAGAGTGGGCGAGGTCGAGCCGGGCGGTGTGCCGTTCGCGGCGACCTTGATGTTGAACACCGGGTGGGGGAGCAGACTGGGCGGCGAGATGGCGTTGCCGACCCCCCTCAGCGCTACGCTGGCCGGAAACTACTTGAACAGTTTCGTCCACGGCACCAGCCACAGCGACTTGCGCATTTCGTTCCGGGTCGAGGCTTGGCTCGGCGATGCGGCCCGGTTGATCTTGCACCTCAATTCGGTCTCGTCGGGCGCCATCCTCACGGTGCGCGTGAACCAGAGCGAAGTTTTCCGGCGGAGCCTACCGAACAAGGATGGCGGGTGGCAGGTGAACAACGAATACAACGAAGACATCAGTGTCCCGCTACCGGTGGGGCGAGCCCTGATCGAGATTCGGAACGCCGGCGCGGATTGGTTTTATCTGGATTGGGTGCGGATCGAGGGCGTGCGGCCGGCCGAGTATGCGAACGGTTGGCAGCCGGCGCCGGATGTGGCCGGGCTGCGGGGTGAGACCGAGACGTTGCTCTATGTGGTGAGTCCGCACGCGAGTTTTCCTGCCAACGCCACGGCCGACCTCATCGAGCCGTATCGGCAGGGGCGGGTCACCCTGCGCCGGATGCCCCCTGGCGCGTACCGAGCGGTGTGGCACGATCCCCAATCCGCGGCGCGCGTGGGCGAGACCACCGCCACGGCCAGCGGCGACACTCTGGTGGTGCCGCTGCCCGAGTTCAGCGAGGACCTGGCTGGCATTCTGACGAGGATGCGGGATGTCAGTCTCGAGGCGCCGCGTTGGTCGCCGGGAGCGGGTTTCGAGTGCGAGTTGCGGAGTGCGGACGCTGGGCATTACACGGTGGAAGCGAGCTCGGACTTCGAGCGGTGGCTCAGCCTCGAGGCGGTGCACACGGCGGACGGGGCGGCGTTGTACCGCGACACCGGCGCGGCCACGATGCCGCGGCGGTTTTACCGAGCCAAATGGGGTGACTAGATGAAATCGGCATTGATTGTTGGAGGCGGGTTAGTGGGTTTGGCGACGGCCTACCGGTTGCGAGAGCGTTTTCCCGGGTTGGACCTGACGATTCTCGAGAAGGAATCGCGAGTAGGCGCGCACCAGAGCACCCACAACAGCGGCGTGCTCCATGCGGGTCTCTACTACCGGCCGGGCTCGGCCAAAGCGCGTTTGGCGGTGGAGGGGATTCGGCAGATGGTGGCCTTTTGTCGGGCGGAGAACGTGGCGCACGAAGTCTGCGGCAAACTGGTCGTGGCCACCAACGCCGAGGAGACCGCGCGCTTGGGGGAACTCCTGCGGCGAGGCCAGGCCAACGGCCTTCAGGGCCTGCGCCAAATCGACCGGGAAGAAATGCGGCGCCTCGAACCGCAGGTAGGTGGCGTGGCGGCTGCGCACGTGCCGGAGGAAGGGATCGTCGATTACCAGCAAGTCTGCGACCGCCTTGCCGCGCGCGCGCAGGAACGCGGGGCGCGCCTTGTGACGGGCGCGCGGGTCGTGCGGTTAGGCCGCGCCGCGGGGGTGTGGGTGGCGACGACTGCGACGGGGGAGTATGAGGCGGAGTTTTTGCTCAACTGCGCCGGTCTGCACTGCGATCGCGTCGCGCAGTTGGCGGGCGAGACGCGCGAGGTTCGGATCATTCCGTTTCGTGGCGAGTACTACCAGCTCAAGGCGGACCGGCAAGCGCTCGTGCGCCACTTGATTTACCCGGTGCCTGACCCGCAGTTCCCCTTCTTGGGGGTGCACTTCACGCGCTTGATCCACGGCGGGGTCGAGGCCGGACCCAACGCGGTCCTGGCGTTTGCCCGAGAAGGCTACCGCCTCTCGACGGTCAACCTCCGGGATTTGGCCGACGCGCTGACCTTTCCCGGTCTGTGGCGATTCCTCGGCAAGTATCCGCAGATGGTGAGGACGGAGTTGGTCCAGTCCTTCAGCAAGCGCCGGTTCTGTCGCTCTCTGCAGAAACTGGTGCCTGAGATTCGGCCGGAGGACCTCGATCGCGGCGGCGCCGGCGTACGCGCTCAAGCCATGAGCCCCGCAGGCGACTTGGTGCAGGACTTCCACATCGTGCGACGCGACCACGCCCTGCACGTCCTGAATGCGCCCAGTCCGGCCGCCACGGCAAGCCTTGCCATCGGCGAGCATATCGCGGGCCTGCTGTGAGGAGCGCTTCTTGGGTTTGGGCTGAGACGCTCGGCGACCTGTCCGCCTCTCGAAGGAGCGCGGCCCTCAGGGCTTGAGTTCAACGCCGCGCAGGCTCAGGTACAGCGGCGACCCCGTCAACCGCAGCCTCACGCTCAGCTCACTCCCAACGCCGCCGCCAACCGCTGTTGTGTGCAGCCGCCGAGGGCCTCACCCCGAACGACCACGATCGGCAGAGCCTTGCGCACTGGACCGCGCAGTTCGAGGAAGGCCTTGGGGTGGGTCAAGACGTTGACTTCGGTGAACGAAACGCGGTGCTGCGCCAGGAACGCGCTTGGCCTTCCCGCAAGCGCGGCAACCGGGCACGCCATAAACGGTCACGTGTAACTTCGCCGTTGCCATAAGCGGATTCGCCTAGCCCGGAGTCGGGTCCGTTTGCGGCAAGCGCAGCCGAACCACGCGGTGGGGAGGCTGGTGGAGCCGAGGGGAGTCGAACCCCTGACCTTCTCATTGCGAACGAGACGCTCTGCCAACTGAGCTACGACCCCATGCCAACCTCGCCCCGCTTCCGAGCGCAGGCCAACTCCGAACATTCGTACCCCCGGGCCCTCCGCCCGGCAAGCGAATTTCCAAGCGAATCTCCACGCCCCGAATCCTCAGCGAGGTGATCGAGGGCTGCCATCGAGGGTGAACCCCGACAGGCTCCCCGTGGGGCGTGGGTCGTCAGACCTGCTTGGCGGACTTGACATGACCGTCCGCGCTCCGCCTCGTTAAGGATCCGGATCCCCGCCCCGGTATCCACGCCGGGCGCATTTTTTCCGTGCCGCCGCGGATGCTCGCCGTATGATGCCGGCGCATGGCCGATGTCTATCGACAGTTGCTGGATGCCGCCATCCAGCACCTCGCAGACCTGCAAGCTCACGGGACCCAATTCGTCCCCGTGTCGCCGGAGAGATTGGCGTGGCTCCGGGCCCGACCCGGACCGCGCGCTGCGGCTCCCCGTTCGAGTCGCGCGCCGGTCCCAGCCGCGGGTTTGTCGGGGCGCCCGGCACCGCCTGCCCAGGCTGCGCTGGACCTCGAGCGGCCGCGCCAGGCTTGGTCCCGGGCCGAGAAAGAGAGCGCGATGGCCACGTTGCGTCAGCGCGCCTCGCAGTGTCGCAAGTGCGAGCACTTGGCTGCGGCGCGGCAGACGGTGGTCTTTGGCGTGGGCGACATTCATTCGCCGCTGATGTTCGTGGGGGAAGCGCCTGGGGCGGATGAAGACGCGCAGGGCGAGCCGTTTGTGGGCAAGGCGGGCCAGCTCCTGACGCGGATCATCCAGACCATGGGCCTGGACCGCGACCGGGTCTACATTGCGAACATCCTCAAGTGCCGGCCCGACACGCCCGGTCAGACGGCCGGCAATCGGAAGCCGACGCCGACGGAGATGTCCACGTGCATGCCGTACTTGCTGGAGCAGATCCGAATCATCCAACCCCGGGTGATGGTCGCGTTAGGGGCCACCGCGATCGAGGGGTTGTTCGGGAAGATGGAGGGGATCACTCGGCTGCGCGGCCGGTGGCTCGAGTTCCAAGGCACGCCGGTCATGCCCACCTACCATCCGGCCTACTTGTTGCGCAACCAAGCCCTCGCCGTTAAGCGCCAAGTCTGGGAGGATATGCTTGCGGTGATGGCCAAGCTGGAGTTGCCGATTACCGAGAAGCAACGCGGCTACTTCCTGCGGGCATGAAGCGACTCGCGCGGACGCGAGCCGGCGCAAGCGGTTCCTAAGGGAATTCGAGGAAAGGGCTCCGAAGGCGCACTGCAGACGGCAGGCCAGCGCCCACGGTCGAGCGGGGAGCGACGCTGGCGTTTTGCCGCCGAACCGGTAGGCTGGCGGCGATTAACTGTGGCGTCGGTTCCCTGCATCTTGTTCGAAGACGAGCACCTGTTGGTGGTCAACAAACCCGCCGGCTGGAATACCCATGCACCGAGCGCGACCGCCGGCGAGGGGCTCTACGACTGGTTGCGCCATCGCGAGCCGCGCTGGGCGCAGTTGGCGGTGGTTCATCGCTTGGACAAAGAGACCTCAGGCGTGATGGTCCTATCCAAGTCGACCCTCGCCAACCGGTCGTTGACCGAGCAGTTCTCCCGCCGCACGGTCCGGAAACGGTACCTTTTGTTGACCGATCGCCGCCCGCCGGCGGCGACGCTGGTCCGGCGGTCCGAGTTGGCCCGCGCCGGCGCACGCTACACCAGTCGACCGCCCGGAACCGGGGGGGTGCCGGCGGAAACCCGATTCCGCATCGTGGCCGCCAACGCCTCGCCTTGGCTCATCGAGGCCGAGCCCGTGACGGGTCGCACCCACCAGATCCGCGTGCACGCGGCGGAGGCGGGCTTCCCGATCCTGGGCGATGTCCTGTACGGTGGCAGCCGAGCTCCGCGCCTGTGCTTGCATGCGGCTCAACTCGAGCTGTGCCACCCAGCGACCGGCCACCCGCGCCAGTGGACGGTGCCGCCGGCGTTCACGGCTGACCCGCCTCGGGCACTACGGGCGGCCTTCCTCGACTCCGCCGAGACCACGGCGTGCCGGTGGATTCACGGTGCGGCCGATGGCTGGCCGGGTTGGTATGTCGATCGGCTCGGGTCGGTGCTCCTCTCGCAATCCGAAGCGGCCCTCACCGAGCGACAGCGAGAGCGGCTCGTGGAATGGCTGGCGCAGGAGCGGTTCGACAGCGTCTACCACAAGCGGCTCAGCCGCCGCCTCCGCATGACACCTGCCGCCAGTCTTGCCCCCTCCCTGGTGTTCGGGAATCCGGCGCCGCATCGCGTGGACCTTTTGGAGAATGGCGTTCGGTTTGCGGTGGGGCTCGAGGAAGGTTACTCGGTGGGGCTGTTCCTGGATCAGCGCGACAATCGCCGGCGTCTCCTCGTCAACCATGTCTGCGCCGGTCTACCGGCCTTCGAAGCCGGCCCCGCGCAGGCTGAGGTGCTCAACACCTTCGCCTACACGTGCGGCTTCTCGGTCTGCGCTGCGCTGGCGGGCGCGCGCACGACGAGTGTCGATCTCTCGCGCAACTACCTCGAGTGGGGCCAAGACAATTTCCGCCGCAATGGGTTGGCGCCCGCGACTCACACGTTCCTACGTGGCGACGCGTTCGACTGGCTGCGGCGATTCCAGCGCCAAGGCCGCCAGTTCGCGCTGGTGCTCCTGGATCCACCCACCTTTTCAACCTCGAAGATCGGTGGGCGCTTTCAAGTCGAGCGCGACTTGGGTCGGTTGGTCGCGGCCGCGCTCCCGGCGGTTCAGCGTGGCGGTCGCCTGTTCGTGTCCAGCAACGCCGCCCGGCTGTCGCCCGCGGACTTTCTCGAGAGCGTGTCGCGCGCGGTGGCCGCCGGCGGGCGCACGGTGGCCCGGCAGCATTACGTGCCGCAGCCGCCGGATTTCCCTGTAGGCCGCGACGAACCGGCGTATCTCAAGACCGTTTGGCTCTGCCTAGAGTGAGGGATCGGACCGTCGGTTTGGCTTGCAGGCGTCGCCGGCCGCGGGGCCGTTCCGCCCATCGAGCCGCCAGCCACAAGACATCGGCCAGCCGGTTGAGGTACTCGAGGATGCTCGGGTTGCCTAGCTGGCCGGCGTCGTGGAGGGCACAGACCCGGCGTTCCGCGCGCCGGCAAGTGGCGCGCGCCACCTCGAGCGCTGCGGCCAAGGGGGGCGGGCCGGGAATCGCCCAGCTCTTCAGCGGCTCGAACTGGGACTCGAGCTCCTGAGCCAAATCGTCCAACCGCTGAACCGCCAACGGCGCGATCCGCGGATGGCCGGCCCGCGCGTAGCGATCGGAATCGGCGAAGTCCGTCGCCAGCTCGCCCATGAGTGCGATCAAGTCGCGCTGCGCGGCGAGGAGATGAGGTCGCAGCGGGGCGCTGCCTGGCTGCGCTCGGACCACCCCGAGCGCCGCGCTTAGTTCGTCCACGCTGCCGTAGGCCTCGACGCGGGGATGGTGTTTGGGCACGCGCCGGTTGTACATCAACCCGGTGGTGCCACAGTCGCCGGTTCTGGTGACGATACTCATGGGCTCAGGGCGGTCGCAGGGCGGTCGAATCCGGTTCGGTCCTGCCGTGGTTGGCGGCGTTGGGTCCGGCCTGCGCGCTCAAGGAATACCTGGCGCCAGGGCGGCGCCACAAGCGGATTGACGAGTCGCCCCCCCCTCCCTATGGTCCGGCTACGACTGCTTATGAACGCGAAGCTGATTCTCAAGACGGTCTTCCTGATCGTCATGCTGCTGTTGTTGGTCCTCATCGGCCTTTACAACAAAGACAGCGTTCCTTTCATTCTCCCGCCTCTGCTGACCAAGAGTATTAAACTCCCCGCTGCCATCATGTACTTCGCTTTCTTCGCCATTGGCGTCTTGACCGGCACGATTCTCGGCGCCGGGCGCGGGAAGAAGGGCAGCGGAGGCGCCGCGAAGCCGGCCGGACGCTAGCCCCAACCCTCCCGCTCCCGCTGGCGCGTCTCCTCCGGCCTGGTCCTCGCTTTCGCCTGGGCCTCTCTGGGACGGCTAAGGCCACGAACTTACACAGCGAACGAGGCGTATGCTGCGGCTGTCAACGACTAAAACACTGGCAGAATTAAACATCCGCATGCCCTAAGGATTCGAGGGGAAAGACGACTGTCCGAAAATCGACTTGCGCGACAGTGACGTTGTGGTTGAATGGCAGCCGTTCGGTCGTTGGTGTCCGGCCTTCGGCTTGAGTGAGTGAGTGCGGATATGGTGGAATTGGCAGACACGCTACTTTGAGGTGGTAGTGCCGCAAGGCGTGCAGGTTCAAGTCCTGCTATCCGCACCAGTTTTGCAGGGGGTTCTGAAGGGAGGCCGCAGTTTCGCACAGGCTTTGCACAAGATTCGGCCCCTCCACGTGAGGGTCGCGTGAGGTTTCCCGTCACCACGTCACGATCCGCCACCGCTCGGTGAAGGTCAGAGTCTACGCGCCGGCCTTCGATGTCTTTCTGCAGCCGGCGCGAGGACAGCACTACCGCGGGCGAGGTCAGGCCGGCTGCAACTCACGCACGTGAGTTAAGTCGCGCCGGGCAATGGGGCGCACCTGGGGCGCCAACAAAGTCACCACTGCAACAGTCTCCCCGGTCAGGGTCGCGAACTCGACCTCGTAGCCGACGCCGCCCTGGTGGATGTGGACTCATGCGCGCGGGCGTGTTCCCGCAAAGCGCCTGCCAGTATTTCCCAGATCTCGCTGCGAAAACCGAACTCCGCGAAGAATCGTGCCTTGCTCGCTCCGTGGCGATGCAACGGGTTCAGCAGGTAACGTCGCCACGCTGTTGGCCATGGGTTACCCGTTTCGTCTCTCTGGTGCCCGGGCCGGGACCCATGATCCGGGGCAGGGTGACGCGGTCGGGGCCAAACCCAATCCTGATTTTCCTGGAGCCGCTGGCTGCGCTGGCCGGGTGCCGATACCTTGTGGCCACTGGGGAGGGCAGCCACAGCCGGTAGTGGTTTGGGCTTTACATGGGCGGCGTTTCGCGGTAATTCCGGCTCCTGAAAGATGCATCTAAAGAACCTAACCGTTTACGGGTTTAAGTCGTTCCCGGACAAGACGTGCCTGACGTTTTTACCTGGGATCACGGCCATTGTGGGGCCGAATGGGTGTGGCAAGTCCAACGTGGCAGACGCGGTTCGTTGGGTTTTGGGCGAGCAATCGGCCAAGGCTCTGCGCGGGAGCGAGATGGCCGATGTGATTTTCAACGGGGCAGATGGTCGCAAGCCTTTGGGTTTGGCGGAGGTCTCGCTGACGATCGGTGGGGTGGACCAGGACCATCTGAAGGCTGCCGGTGTCGAGTTGGCGTACGACGAAGTCACGATCACGCGCCGGGTGTTTCGGGATGGGGGCAGCGAGTATTTCATCAATCGGACGCCGTGCCGGCTACGGGACATCCAGCAATTGTTCATGGGGACCGGGGTGGGCCGGACCAGTTACAGCATCATGGCGCAGGGGAACATTACGCAGATTCTCTCGAGCAAACCGGAGGATCGGCGCTTGGTCTTCGAGGAAGCCGCCGGCATCACGCGATTCAAGGCGCAGAAGAAGGAAGCGCTGCGCAAGCTCGAGAGCACGGAACAGAATCTGTTGCGGGTGGCCGATCTGATCCGCGAGGTCAAACGGCAGATCATCTCCCTGCAGCGCCAAGCGGGGAAGGCGCGTCGCTATAAGCAGTACCTGGTCGAGCTGCAGCATTTGGACACGCAGTTGGCGCGGCATCAATTGGATCTGTTCCAGGGCGAGTTGCGCGGGCGCCATGAACGCTTGGAGCAACTGCGCACGGAGCTGGACACCTGCACGAACCAAGCGATGCAAGGCGAGAACGAACTCGCGCAATTGCGGGACCAACTCGCCGAGCAAGACCACCGCATCAGCGAGTCGCGGCAACAAGGGCTGCAGCTCAAGAACGAGTGCGACCGGCACGAGCACCGGATTCAGTTTAACGAGGAGCGGCTGCGGGAGTTGGCGGCCCAAAACACTCAGGCCCTCAGCGACATTGCCCAGGCCGAAGAGCGGCGGTTCGCTGCCGAGCAGGAGTTGGCAGGCGTCAACGAGCGGCTGGCGGCCTCGCAGGCAAAACGCGATCGGCAGCGGGTCGAGTTGGAGGCGCGGAGTCAGGCCCTGGCGGCCGTCGAGGACGGACTTCGGTCGCGGCAGGAGGCCCTGCGCCAGGCTCAGTCGGAGGCTTTCGCCGTGGCCCAACGACTCTCCCGGCTGCGCAACGAGCTCAACACGCTCGACCTTCAGAAACAGGGTAACTCGATCCGACTCGAGAAGCTCTCGGCCGAGAAGGTCCAGCTCGAGGAAGAGCGGGCGCGGCTCGAGGCTCGCTTGCAGGCCTTCGCGCGCGAGACCGAGCTCGAGCAGGAGCAGGTGTCGGCGCGGCGGCTGAGTTTGGGGGAACGGCAGCAGCGGCTGCGCGAGCTGCAGCAGGAGCTGGGACAGCTTGGCGCCGAGTTGGACACGCAGCAACGCCAGCAGACCGAGGTGCGGTCGCAGCTCACGTTGCTCGAGCAGCTCGAGGCCGCCCATGAGGGCTTCGATCCGGGGGCGCTGGCGGCGCTGCGGAGCGCCGCGCCGGTGTTGGGGACGCTCGCCGATCGGCTTCGCGTGCCGGGCGAGTGTGTGCCGGCCATCGAATCGGCCCTCGGCCATCATCTCCAGTTGCTGTTGACGGCCGAACCGGATTCGGCTCAGCAGGTCCTGTCCGAGCTGAGCGCCCAGCGGCGCGGCCGCGCCAGCATTGCGCCGCTGGCGCTGCGCAACGGCCATGACTTTGGGTCGGTGGCGGAGCTGCCGGTCGAGCACCGGGACCGTTTGGCGGCCCTGAATTGTCGGCCGGCCCTCAGCGTGGTCGAGGTCGAGGAGTCGGTGCGGCCGTTGGTCGGCGATCTTCTGGGCCGCACGCAGATTGCGCCCGACCTCGAGACGGCCACGGTGGCTTGGCGGGAGACCGGCGGGGCTTTCGACTTCGTCACGGCTGCTGGGGCGGTGCTCAGTCGGCACGGTGTCTACACGGGCGGCGTCAACCCGGCGTCCGGCCAGGCCCCCGCTTCGATCCTGGGTCGGAAGAACCAAATGACGGCGCTGCAGGCGCAACGGGCGATCCTGCAGGAGACGGTCAGCGAGTTGAGTCGGCGCAAAGGCGGGTTGAATAGCGAGCAAACCGCGTTGCAGGCGGGCCTGCAAGAGGCCCAGACGGACCTGCGCGCGCGGGAGGTGGCTTTGGCGACGCGCCAAGGGGAGTTCAACGCCCTACAAAACGGCCTGCGCGTGCTGCACCAGAAGATCGATACGGTGGTCTATGAGGTGCAGAACCTGGCGGCCCAGGAACGCGAGGGCGCCGAGCGGCGCGCCGCATTGGCCGAGCAATTGCGTGCGGTCGAGCAGCAGGAGGGGCTAGGGCAAGCTCAATTGGCGGAGCTCGGGACGGCGCTCGAGGACTTGCGCGGCGAACGGGAGAACGCCCATGCGGCGCTGACGGACGCCAAGGTGGCCTTGGCCACGGAAGAGCAGTTGAGCGCTTCGTTTCGCAGCCAGCAGCGGCCGCTGGAACAGCGGCTGCAAGAGCTGGATCAGTTGGTCCAGCAGCGGCGCCGGGACATCGAGACGGTGCTCCAGCGGCGGAGCCAGGCGGAGGCGGAGAATGTGGAATCGCGCAGCCGGATGGCCGCGCTCGAGCACGAGCGGGAGCAACTGAACCAGCGGTTGGTCGAGCTGGAGACGCAACGGGAGACGCTGGCCACCGGCATCGCGGCCCGGGAAGAAGCCCTCCGCGGATGGCGCCGCCATTTGACCGAACTTCAAGAACAACGGGCGGCGGTCGAGGTCGAGGTGGCCCAGAAGGAGATGGCGGTCCAGAACCTGCGGGAGCGGATTCAGCAGAAATACCAGGTGGATCTGGACCAGGTGCGCAGCGAGTGCATCAGCATCACCTTTGCCGCGGAAGGGCCGGCCAAGGTCGTCACCTTGACGCCCGAGGAGATGGCGGCGGCGGGCGTGTCGACGGATTGGGAGGCGGTGGCGGAGCAAGTGGCGACGTTGCAGCGGCGGCTCGAGGAGATGGGCCCGGTGAACCTGGTGGCCATCGAGGAGTACGAGGAGACCGAGCAACGGCACCAGTTCCTGAGCACGCAACACGACGACTTGGTGAAAGCCAAGCAACAGCTCGTGGACGTGATCAACCGGGTGAACACGCAGACTCGGGAGATGTTCACGGACACGTTCAATCGGATCCGGGAGAATTTCCAGGCCATCTTCGTCGAGATTTTCGGGGGCGGCAAAGCGGACTTGCGGTTGGTGGATGAAGGCGACGTGCTCGAGAGCGGCATCGAGATTGTGGCGCGGCCGCCGGGCAAGCAACTGCAGAGCATCTCCCTGTTGTCGGGCGGCGAACAGACCATGACGGCGGTGGCTTTGCTGTTCGCCATTTACCAGGTCAAACCGAGCCCGTTCTGTGTGCTCGACGAGCTGGACGCGCCGCTGGACGAGTCGAACATCAACCGGTTCGTACGGCTGCTGCAGCGGTTTTTGGCGCACTCCCAGTTCGTCATTATCACCCACAACAAACGCACCATTGCGATGGCCGATGTCCTCTACGGCATCACCATGCAGGAGCAGGGCGTCAGCAAGATCGTCAGCGTGAAATTCCACAAGTCGGGCGATCAGGCGATCGACCATGCCCCGCAGCCGTTGGAGGAGCCTGCCGCCGGGCCGTCGCTCGACGAGGAAGAAGACCGCGAGCGCGAACGCGAGGAGACGCTCGAACTGGTCGGGGCCGACTGAACCGGCGCTACGGTTGGCGGGGGGCGATCGTGACGCGGCCGTCCTGGATGGCGAGTCGATCCAGCTTGCGGATCCAGGCCGCCGCTTCCGGGTTGCGGTAGGCGTCCTTGGCCAGGTTCTCCTTGCGCATCTGCATGAGGAACGCCTCGGGAACGGCTTGTCCTTTCACGTCGAGCGACTGCAGCGTGACGATGAGCACCCCGTTTTCGAGCGACGCCGCGAACGTGGCGGATCCATTCAGGTACCGACCCCGCAAGCGCGCCAGCGGGAACTTGTCGAGCGGGATGCTGACCTGGCCTGTGACCTGGTCCCCCTCGAGCGAGAGGTAGACTCGGTCTTTGATTTCGGCCAGGTCGGGCGAGGTGGCGATGAGGCCATTGAGCTCGCGTTCGTTGAGCACGAGCGGTTCGGCGGCGGTGCCGTTGTCGACGGCGGTCTTGAAGGCTTTGACGCGCTGCTGCAGTTCGAGCGCTTCTGCCGCCGATAGCTCGACTTTGGGCAGCGCGACGGGGGCGGTTTCGGTGTAGGCATCGGCGAATTTGCCCACCGCGTAGCGAAAGCCGAAGTACGTCGTCAACAGCCCGACCAGGACCAGCACCACCACGGCCAGGCAACCGTAGAAGAAACAACCTCGCCCCTTCCGAATCTGCGCGTCAGTCATATCTTGGACCCTTTCGCGGCCGAGCTTGCGCGAAGGGGCGGGGGTTCACAACCCAAAACAGGCCGGGTTGGTCGGTAGCTGCCTGCTGCGGAGGCGGCGATGGGCATGAGGCGTCGTGGGGAACTTGCGGGAATGGCGGCTACTGAGGCGCTGAGGCAGGATGATCGTGGGCGAGGGCGCCAGGCGTTGGCTGCTGCCGTGGTCCGGACCCGGCTCCAGGCGAGGCTCACATCTCATGCCTCACAGGAGCGAGCCAACAAGGGAAACACGGCAGGGTGCGGGATCGATGCCGCTGACGCGACAAAGGCGGACGACAAAGGCGGGCGACAAAGGCAAGCGACAAATGGAGTGGAGACTTTGTCGCTGACCTTTGTCGTTCACCTTTGTCGAGCCTGCATTCGCCCATTGCCATGGCCTGCCCGCGCCACGTTGGGGCAACGCGGCTGCCACCGGACCGGTTTTGAACAACAGCAGTGGCTTTCCGCCGTTCTTTCCCACCCACGACGGCTGCGAAACGGAGTTGGGCGCCCTGCTACCTGTTGTCCACTGCGCTTGCCGGCGCGCAGCGGAGTGCGCGCCCTACCGCAAACGGTCACCTATCCCTGCTTCGAGAACGGAGAGCGGGCGTCTCGCCCGCTGGTTCGCGGTCAAGATGACCGCGCCCCATTCAGGAACGGAGAGCGGGCATCTGGCCCGCTGGTTCGCGGTCAAGATGACCGCGCTCCTTTCAGGAACGGAGAGCGGGCATCTGGCCCGCTGGCTCGCGGTCAAGATGACCGCGCTCCTTTCTGGAACGGAGAGTGGGCGTCTCGCTGGCTTCCGGTTAACGATTTGACCTTGAAGGGCGGTCTGCTTCGAAAGATGCTGCGGCTGCGCGCAAGCGTATGGTATCAGCGCTTGTTTGAAAGATGAGTTTGGTGACTGCAGCCTTCAGCGCGATGTGAACCCGACGGCGATCGAGAGTCATCTGCGGTTGGTGCTGATCCAGTGGGTGGTGATCATTGGTGTGGCGTGGACTTTTGGCCGGTTGGGTCGGAAGGTTGGGCAGCCGTTGGCGATGGGCGAGATCCTGGGGGGACTGCTGCTGGGTCCGTCGCTGCTGGGTTGGGTTTGGCCGGAGGGGTTGCGCGCGCTGTTCCCCGCCGAGACGCAACAATCGCTTCAGTTACTGGCCAAGCTGGGGCTGATTCTGTTGATGTTCCAGGTCGGCATGGAGTTCGACTATGGCCATCTGCGGACCCGATCGCGGACGGTGGCGGCGGTGTCGGTGATGGGCATTGCGGCCCCTTCGGCACTCGGGCTGTTGGCGGGTCCTTGGTTGCATCGGGAATTCGCGCCCGCAACCAACTTTGCGGGGTTCCAGCTTTTTATTTGCATCGCCTTATCGATCTCGGCGTTGCCGATCATGGGTCGGATCTTGCTGGAGCGGGGTCTGGAGCGGACCGCCCTGGGGGTGTTGGCGATCAGTTCGGCGGCCCTGGACGATGTCGTGGGGTGGATTTTGTTGGCGGTGGCCACGGCTTGGGTGGGTGCAGGGTTCAGTTGGTGGCCGGTGCTGGGGCAGATTGCGGGGCTGACGGCGCTCTGGGGTTTGCTGCTCTATGTGGTGGGGCCGGCTCTGCGGCGGTTTTGGCGGTGCAGCTTTTGTGTGCCGGCGACCGATCCGGCGGGCAAGTCGGTGGGCCGGTTGCTGGCATGCGTGGTGGGGCGCGCGGGGCCGGCCTTGAAGTCGAACGATTGTCCGGGGCGATCGAGCTGCGGCCTGAGCGCGCAGCCGCCGAGTGTCGAGCGGATGCCGGCGACGTTTCTGGCGGTGCTGTTGATGGCGCTCTTTGGATGTGCGGTGGTTACCAACCGTCTGGGGGTTTTCTCGATCTTCGGCGCTTTCCTGTTGGGCGTGGCGCTGCACCAGGAAACCACGCTGGTCAAGGCTTGGCGCGAGAAGTTCGCAGATTTCGTCTTGGTGGCGCTGGTACCGATCTTCTTCACGAACACCGGCTTGCGGACGGAAGTGGGATCGTTGACGACGGTTACGGCGTGGTGGGGCTGCGCGGTGGTGCTGGTTTGCGCGGTGGCGGGGAAGCTGGGGGGCTGTTGGGTGGGGGCGCGGATGACGGGTCAATCTGGGCGTGAAGCGGGATGCTTGGCGGCGCTGATGAACACGCGGGCGCTGATGGGGCTGGTGGCGATCAACGTTGGGGCGGATCTGGGGTTGCTGCCGCGCGAGTTATTCACCATGTTTGTCATCATGGCCCTGCTCACCACCGTCATGACCGGCCCGCTCCTGTGGTTCTGGCTGCCGCGCGAGCTGCGTGCCGTCGCCCATCCCGCCCATCCGCCGGCGCCACAGCGATGAGCGGTCGAGTCCCAGTCCCAACAGGCAGCCTGGTCTGCCTGGGGCGTGCGCGCCGGGCGCGCCGTGGGAGACAGTTGGCGAGAGCTACCGGTTGGTGGGCTGCGCTGGCCGGGGTTGTGATGGCGCAAGGGCAACCGACCTCGAATTGGCGTGTGTACCGGGCGATGGACGGCTTGCGCGAGTCGTTGACGACGGCGATCACAGTCAGTCCCCGGGGCAACGTTTGGTTGAAGCACGGCGAGGTGGAGGCGGTGAGTTTGCTGGACGGCTACAGCGTGCGGCACATTCCCGCGCCGGGAGAACGGAACTATCGGATTATCGAGAATCGCGCGCGGCGAGTCTGGTCGATCTACGATCAGGGTCTGCTGGAATATGCCGACGGCCAGTGGCTGCGCCATCCGATCGACGAGGTGCGCCGGGAACACGCCGTCAACCCGCTGCGCGCGGTGCGGCATACCCCCTTTCTGCCGGCCGACCAAGACCGCGTCTTCTTGCTCTTTCCGGAACGATTGACCGAGTACCAGACTGCGCGCGGTGTGTTGCTCACGCTGCGGAACGCGGAGGAAGCGTCGCTGGGCCGATTCACCGATTTGGCGGCTGCGAGCGATGGTGGCTTGTGGGTGTTGGGGGCTAAGGGCGTGGCTCGAGTGCCTGGGCCGGTTCGCCAACTCGGCCCGCAGACGGTTTGGAGCGAGCACCTTTTGCCGCCGACGTTGGCCGTGACCAATCTGCAGCGGCCGATCCCCGACGATGAGGGTGGGCTGACCGCCGTGGGCGAATCCCTGACGTTCGAACGGCGTGTGCTGGTGCACTGGGATGGGCGCCAATGGTTGACGCGAGCTGTGCCGGGCGAGAATTTGCGATTTGCCTGGCGCGGCACGGAGGCGGGCGAATTCTGGGCGGTGACCCTCGGCTCACTGCTCCGGATTGGCCAGGAGCAGGTCGAGGCGGTCCGGGAGGGCTTTACGGCCAGCCAGTTCTTCGACGCGGCCGTGCAGCCTGGGGGCGCGTTCTGGTTGGCCACGCGCGAGGGGGTGGTGCGTTATGCCCCGCCCTGTTGGCGCCGGCCGATGCCCCTGGCCGACCTAGACAGTGTAGTCTACTCCGCGCTCGAGGAGGGGACCAACCGGCTCTGGCTGGCGACGGCGCGCGGGTTGGTGTCGGCCCGGCGGGATCAGGCGGAGGTTTTTCCTTGGCCGACCCGATTCGAGCCAGTCTTCCGTGCGCGGGACGGTTTGTTCCGTCTGGGCGATGGGCGCTTGGCGATCGGCGCGGCGGAGGGTTTGTGGACCTTCCGGCCGGAAGGGGCGAGCTTTGCCGCGGTGCATCACGCGGAGGGTTTGCGCGCTCAGAAGGTGCTGCGGCAACTGCCGGGCGGCGATCTGGTGGTTCAGTGTGCGGAGCCGGAGGGTGGGTCGGGCGTGTACCGGTTGGATCGGTTCGATGGGGACAGCTTTCGGCCTTGGACTGAAGCGCCGCCTCCGCTCGAGGTGGGCCAGGAGTTGTTCTTTTTGGCGCAAGCTCGCAACGGGGACTGGTGGTTAGGGGGCAGCGGCGGCCCGGCCTACTGGCACGAGGACAAGTGGCACCGGTTCACCGTGGCCGATGGGTATACCGACGACGGCGCGTTCTGCTGGCTCGAACTCGAGGACGGGCGGGTTTGGTGTGGCGGGCTGAGTCGGATCTTGGAGTTTGACGGCAAACGATGGTCGGTGGTGCGGGCCGGTTTCGACCGCGTCAGTGCGCTCGTGCGTACGGCTGATGGGAACGTGTGGGTGGCGTCGGGCGATGGGCTGTTCCGATTCCACAAAGAATCGTGGGTGGCGGTGGGCCAGGCGGAGGGGTTACCGAGCGATGCCGTGCACTGCCTGCTGGAAGACCCGAGCGGCCGGCTCTGGGCGGGGACCTCGCGGGGCCTGTGCCAGTACTTCCCACGGGCCGACATCGATCCGCCGAAGACGGTCTCGCTGAGTTGGGACCAGACCACCGATCCCAACGGCGAGATCGTGATCGAGACCCTGTTTCAGGGGCGGGACAAGTGGCGCTACACCCCGGACTCGCGCTTGGTCTATTCCCATCGATTGGATGAGGGGAGTTGGTCTCCGTTCGACGGCGGGGGAAAGGCGACTTTTCGCGACTTGCCGGCGGGCAAGCATCGGCTGCAGGTGCGGACGATGGACCGGAACTGGAACGTCGAGCCGGTGCCGGGTTTGCTGGAGTTTCGGGTGGTGGTGCCGTGGTATCGTGAGCCGCGCGTGATGGCGGTGAGCTTGGCCGGATCGTTGGCGGCACTCTCTTTCGCGGTTCTGGCGGTCAACCGGCATCTCCGGTTGCGCCGCAGCTATGCGGAGGTCGAGCGCAAGGTGCAGGAGCGCACGCGGGACCTCGAACGCGCCACGCAAGCGCTGGCGCACAGCCAGAAGATGACCGCGCTCGGAACGCTGGCCGCCGGGATCGCCCACGACTTCAACAACATGCTTTCGATTATCCGCGGCTCGGCCCAGATCATCGAGACGCACTGGGACGACCGCGAGAAGGTGCTCGCGCGGGTGGCGCGGATCAAGACGATGGTCGATCAGGCGGGGAGCATTGTGAAGGCGATGCTCGGCTTCGGCTTGGGCGGCCGCCGTGAGATGGTGCCATGTCAGGTGGCCCTGGTGGTGGAGGAGACGCTGCGCCTGTTGGGGGACCGGTTCCAACGCGACCTGGTCATTCGGCGCCGACTCTCCGAGTCGCTGCCGCCGGTACGGGGCATCAAGGAGCACTTGCAGCAGATGTTGCTGAATTTGGTGCTCAACGCGGCCGATGCCTTGGCGGGTCCTGGGGAGATCGAGATCCGCGCAGAAGCGGTCGAGGCGGCGCCGGCTACGGCGGTCTTGCCGCCCGCGGCGGCGCCGGGCTACGTGTTATTGGCGGTGCGCGACGCCGGTTGCGGGGTTGCGCCGGAGCTTCTGCCGAGGTTATTCGAGCCGTTTTTCACCACCAAATCCCTCTCGTCGAGGCGGGGCACTGGCCTCGGGCTCTATATGGTCTACCAGTTCGCCAAGGAAATGGGGCATGGGCTGGTGGTCGAGTCCACCGTGGGGCAGGGGAGCACCTTCACGATCGTGTTGCCGGTGGCGGGTAGCCCAGCCGGATGACTGACGATCAAGGTTGGAGGCCCTTGGGCGAACCGAGAACGGCCGCGGCCAGGATGGCCTGCCGCGCCGACTGAGGTTGGTGCAACTGGGCGATGAGGGCTTGCGCTTGCAGGTTGGAACCGACCCCGCGCTGCGCCCGGTCCACCCCGCGCTGGCCACGTCGCAGCAGGGCGGTTCGGGCGTGGGCGGTTGCCAGGCCGGCCCTGGATACGGCGGCGCGTTGAGCCGCGAGGGCCGGTTGGAGTTGAGCCAACTCGCGCTCGGCTCGGGCCAACTCGGCCCCAAGACTCACAGGCGGGGCGACCGGGGTCGCTAACCGGGCGGGGGAGGGCGCCTCGCGCGCGGGGGTGGTGGCCGGTAGCGGTCGGGGTGCTGGGGCTGAGCTGATCACAGGCGGCGCCGGCGGTGGGGCGGGTGCGGGTGCGGGGGTGCGCTCGATGCCCGGAGGTGGGGGCGCAGGTTTAGGGCTGGGGCGCTCGCCCTCGAAGAAGCGGCGCAGTTCCTCTTCCCAATCGAAGGGGCGTGCGGGTTGGGGGCCCTCGGTCGGGTCGGCGGGGGCGCCGAGGGGCGGGCGCCGGCGCAAAGGCGGCGCGGGTTCGGTGTCGGGCTGGGCTGGGCGGTTATGTTCTTGGCGGCGCTTGACCCAGTTGGAGAGCGCGGAGATCAGAATGATCGCCGCGAAGATCAGCAGGCTCTCGAGCGAAGCCGCGAACATAGCGATGCGCTGGTGGATGCGTGGGCGTGGGCGGCGGCCGACGCCGGCCTAGCTGGCCGGTGGATTCGGTCCGGAAGCGGGGGCGCTGCCGCTGGCGATGCTCTCGCGCATGCCGGTATCGGCCTGGATGTTCTTGAGCCGATAGAAGTCCATGATCCCCAGGTTGCCGCTGCGGAAGGCCTCGGCGATGGCCAGGGGCACTTGGGCCTCGGCCTCGACCACGCGCGCGCGCATCTCTTGGGTGCGGGCCACCATTTCCTGTTCGACGGCCATGGCGGCAGCGCGGCGGACTTCGGCTTGGGCTTGGGCGATGAGTTTGTTGGCCTGGGCCTGTTCGGCCTGGAGTTTGGCGCCCACGTTTTCGCCGACGTCGACGTCGGCGATATCGATCGAGAGGATCTCGAAGGCGGTGTTGCTGTCCAGGGCCTTGTCCAAGACCGTCTTCGAGATGCGGTCCGGGTTCTCGAGCACGTCTTTGTAACTGGCGGCGGAGCCGATCGTGCTCACAATGCCTTCACCTACGCGCGCGATGATGGTCTCCTCGGTGGCGCCGCCGACGAACCGTTCGAGGTTGGTGCGGACGGTGACCCGGGCTTTGACCTTGACGGCGATGCCGTCCTTGGCGACGGCGTCGACGGTGGACTTGCCGGAGCCTGGGCTGGGGCAATCGATCACCTTCGGGTTGACCGAGGTTTTCACGGCGTCCAAGACGGTCTTGCCGGTTCCTTTGGTGGCCAGGTCGATGGCGCAGGCGCGGTCGAAGGTGAGGTGGATGCTGGCCTTTTGGGCGGCGATCAGGGCGCGGACAACCCCCTGGACGTCGCCACCGGCGAGGAAATGCACGTTGAGTTGGTCGACGGTGACCTCGAGTCCGGACTTGCGTGCGTTGATGTAGTTGTCGACGACCAACCCTACGGGGACACTGCGGAGGCGCAGGGCGGCGAGTTCGATGAGGCCCACATAGGCTCCCGACACCCAGGCGCGCACCCAGATCCCAAAGAAGTTGAAGACCAAGACCACGATGACCAGGGCGAAGATGCCTAGGAGGATCCACAAGCCGAGCCAGAGGACGCTTGGGATTTGCGCGAAGTGCAGCCAAGAAAGGTTCATAAGGATGTTGTTGCCGATGGGTTCTGGGTCAGGAGCCACCGCTTGCGGCGCGCCGCAGCCGGTGCGCTCCGCCGACAAGCTGTCGTCGATCCCGAGGTCTCATGTGTTTATCTGCGTCGGTTACCACCACCACGTCACTTCAACAGGCGCGCACCACCACGCGCAGCCCTTCCACCGCCACCACCTTGATCGGGGTGCCGCGTTCGATCAGGCCGCCTTCGCTGACCACGTCCACCCGGGCGCCGTCGATCAGGGCGGTGCCGGAGGGGCGCAGGACGGTCAAGGCACTGCCCGTCTGGTGCAACAACTCGGGTCGTTCGACACCGAGGTTGCCGACCGTCTGGCGCGTGATGAACAACCGGCCCACCCGGCTGTCCGGAAAGAACCGGATCCACAGCAACCCGAGTGTGACCAAGCCGGCCAGCACGCCCAGCAGGACGTAGTTGCCGGTCTGCGGGCCGAAGTGGACGTAGGCCAGCACCACCCCCGCCACCAGACAGCCAAAGCCGACCAAGCCCGCGATCATCCCGGGCAACACGGTCTCCAGGAGGATCAGGATCGTCCCGACGACCAACAGGGCGACGACCGTTTCCATGCCGCTGAGCATAGTCTGTGGCCCACCCGACGCAAGCGGTTTCCCCGCAACACCTGAATCCGCTCGGCGCGGCGGGCCAAGGCAAGCCCGGGACTGCTTGCTGGAACGGACGAAATGCGCGCTCTAAACGTGCTCACGGCGACCGGAGCGGCGTAGCGGCACTCTGGCGAGTGCCGCTGTTCGAGGGGCAACGGCGGCGGGCTGCGCACGTGCCTTCGCCCCTGACAAGGGCGCGCGGCGCGCAGCGGACGGCGCGCCCTACCGGTTACTTGTGGTCCAGCTCGGTGATTGCGGATGAGCTTCTCAAGGAATTAGGCGGCGCGGACCCACGGTGCTCGGGCAGGTCTGCCAGCGAACTCACCGCGGCCCAGGCCTGCATCAGGTCGCGCAGCGATTCCAGGTAGCTCAGTTGGACAGCCGCCCAATCCCGCCGCACCGGCAGAATCTCCGTCAGGCTGATGTCGCCCGCCGCATAGCGGGCCTCAGCCGCCTGCAGCACCGTGTCGGCTTGGCCCAGGATTTCCGTCTTCAACGTCCGGCTACTGACCAGCGCGCCCGTGAGTTGCAGATAGGACTCGTGCAGCCGGGCGGTCAGCTCGTTGTGTGTCATCCGCGACCGCGCTTCAGCCGCCGCCGCCTCGGCGCGGGCCTCACGCAGTCTGCCCTGATTCCGCTTAAACAGCGGCAGGGGCAAGCTCAGGCCCACGTCGAGCGTGTGGGCGCGGTTCGCCTCCAATCGATGGTACAACAGCTCGACCTTCAAGTCCGGAATCCGCTCGGCTTGGGCCAAGTCCACCCGCGCCAGGCGCGCGCGGATGTCCGCCTCTGCCAGGGCGCTTTCCGGCTGGGCCGCAAGGTTGGCCACCAGACTTTCGAGGGCTGGGATTTCGAACGTGGCTTCCATCGATCCGGCAAGCGACTTCACCGTGAGGGTGGCATCGCCGATGGCTGAAGCCAATCCCACGAACGCTTGCTCGCGCAGCGACTCGGCTCGCTGCAACTCGACCTTGGCCCGGGTTAGTTCCATCTCCACGCGTGCCAGGTCGTCCCGCACGGTGTCCCCCGCCTCGACACGCGCCTGCATGACGGCCACGGCTCTTGCTGCGCTTTGCTGGATGTCGCTTTGCGCCTGAGAAGCTCTGTCCTGGTAGAGGGCGGTCGCGAAGGCGCTATGAACCCGCCTGCGAATCTCCCGCATTTTGACTTCGAGACCGCGCGCCCGGACCTCGCGCTCCAGGAGCTCGACCTCGCGCGCCCTCGAGAGGCGGCGGCCGAGCGGAATGGTCTGTCCGACGCCAGCGACATACTCCTGCTCGTTGGGTTGGTTGCCCGAGAGCGGCAGTTGCTGGGCGCCCACGACGACTTCGGGATTGGGAAATGCGCCTGCCTGTCGGACTCGCCCTGCGGCGGCCTCGACCATCGCCTTAGCTTCGGCGATTTGGGGTTGCAGGTCCTCGGCCAGGTCCCAGGCCAGGTCGAGGGTCAGGTTGGCGACCGACTTTGCGGCTGGCATGGGCGCGCGGCCTGCCGCGAGGACGGTGACGCTGCCCAGAGCACAGGCCAGACAAAGGGCGGTGAAGTATGGGTTCATAGGCACCTCGTTCATTGCGCTGCCACCGGGCGTCCGAATCGCAAATAGAGCGTCGGGACGACGATCATGTTCAACAGCATCGAACTCAGCAGGCCGAACAGAATGACGATCGCCATCGGCGTTTGAATCTCGCTGCCCGGTTTGTGCCCGCTGAGCGCCAGCGGAATCAACGCCAACCCCGCCGCCAGCGCGGTCATCAGGATTGGCGCCAGCCGCTCCAGGGCGCCGCGAAACACGGCCTCGCGTAAAGCCGTCACGCCCTCGTGCTCGGCCAAATGCTTGATGTGGGAGACGAGCATGATGCCGTTGCGTGTGGCGATGCCGAACACGGTGATGAAGCCGATGAGGGACGCCACGCTCAACACCCCACCGGAAACAAAGACGCCGACCACTCCCCCGATCAGCGCCAGCGGGAGGTTAAGCATCACCAACGCGGCGTCCCGACCGGAGCCAAAGGCCAGGTGCAGCAGGAAACCGATGCCGAGGACCACGGCGATGCCCAGCAAGGCGACGATGCGACCGGCTTCCGCCGCGCTCTCGAACTGGCCGCTGTAGGCCACCCGATAGCCGGGCAGGCCGGCCACCAGCGGATCGACGACCTTCTTGCAGTCGTTCACGATCGAGGTCACGTCGCGTCCGCCGGCGTTGCACATGACCACGATTTTTCTCTCGACTTGTTCGCGGCTGATATAGTTCGGGCCGGTTTCCTTGCGGAGGTCCGCCAGACTCCTGAGCGGCACTCTCGCGCCGGCGGGAGTGTCCACGAGCAGTTCGCCGAGGTTGTCCAACTGCCAGCCTTCCGGTCCGGTCAATCGCACGACCAGATCGAAGGAGTTGCGCCCTTCCAACACGCGCGAAACGGTGACGCCTTTGATGGCCGCCTCCATCGTTTGGGCCACTTGGCGCACACTCAGGCCGTGGCGCGCGATGGCGTTGCGGTCGAAGTGCGCCCGCAAGATCGGCACCTCCGTCTGTTGTTCGATGGACAGGTCCACCACGCCCGGCACGGCCTCCATTTCCTGGCGCGCGCGGTTGGCCAGCAGGCGCAACTGATAGAGGTTGTCGCCGAAGATCTTCACCGCGATGTTCGCCCGTGTGCCGGAGAGCATGTGGTCAATACGATGTGAGATCGGTTGGCCAATGATTACGTTCAGACCGGGGATCAGCGAGAAATCCCGACGCAACGCCTCCAGGAACTCCTCCTTAGAGCGCCGCTGCATCTTCAACGACACGTCAATCTCCGCCGACTCGACGCCCTGGGCGTGTTCGTCCAGTTCGGCGCGGCCTTGGCGGCGTGCCACGCCGGTCACCTCCGGATGCGAAAGCAGCGTGCGTTCGATCAGCGTGCCGTATTCGTTAGCCTGTTCGAGGGAAGTGCCCGGCAGCGTGACCGCGCTCAGCGTCAGTGTGCCTTCGTTGAACTCCGGCAAGAAGGAGCGGCCCATAGCGAAGGTCGAGCCGAGCGCCAAGACCAGCGCCACGGCGGCTGGAATCGTGACGCGCCACGGGTGGTTCAGGACCGGGTTCAGGATGGTCGAGTAGTGGGACTTGAGCCAGGTCACGACTTTCGGCTCCTGCCCGGTGAGCACCGCTTGGCTGGTGGGCAGCAGCCGATCGCACAGGACCGGGGACACCATGAGCGCCACCAGGAGCGAAGCGCCCAGCGACACGATGTAGGCGACGCCTAGCGGCTTGAGCAACCGGCCCTCGACGCCGCTCAGGAAGAAGATGGGCAGAAACACCAGCCCGATGATGAGGGTGGCAAAGACGATGGACTTTTGAATCTCGATGCTCGCGGCAAACACGACGTGGGTGGCCGGGTGGCGCTGGCCCTCGGGCTGAAGCGTGTTCAAGCGCAACCGCCGGAAGACGTTTTCCACCAGGATCACCGCGTCGTCCACCAGAGCGCCGATGGCGATGGCCATGCCGCCGAGTGTCATCGTGTTCATGGTCGCGCCAAAGGCCTTCATCACCAGCACCGTCACGCCAAGGGAGAGCGGGATGGCGGTGAGCGTGATGAAGGTGGCGCGGATGTTGGCCAGGAAGAGCAGCACGATGGCCACCACGAGCAAACCGCCGTCACGGAGCGCCGCCATGATATTCTGGATCGCCACCTCGATGAAGTCCGCCTGCCGGAAGATGTGCCGGTCGATCGCCATGCCGGCCGGCAGCTTCGCGGCGATGTCGTCCAGCACGGCGTCGAGTTCCTGGGTGAGTTTCAGGGTGTTCGCGCCCGGTTGTTTCTGGATGCCGAGGATCACGGCGGGCTGCCCGCGCGTCGAACCTTCGCCGCGCTTGGGCTCTTCGCCGATGACCACCGCGCCGAGGTCCGCGACTTGGGTGGGCACTCCGTCCCGCGCTACGACGACCGTCTCGCCAATGTCCTCGAGCGAGCGGACCCGGCCGACGCCGGTGATCAGCCATTCGGCGCTCCGTTCGTTGAGAAAGCCGGCCGAGACGTTCTCGTTGCCTTCCTCCAGCGCCCGCGTCACCTGGCTCAGCGAAACGCGGTGCGCCAGCAGCTTCGCCGGGGGAAGCAGCACCTGGAATTGTTTCACGCCGCCGCCGATGGGCGTCACCTGCGACACGCCGGGCACCGAGAGGATGCGCCGGCGGATCACCGTGTCGGCCGTGGTGCGGAGTTCGATGGGGGTGTGTTGGTCCGAGGTGAGCGAGAGGAAGAGGATTTCGCCCATGATCGAGGACACCGGCGCCAGAACGGGCCGGTCGACTTCCGGCGGCAGCTCGCTCGCCGCCACGTTCACCTTTTCGCTGACGATTTGCCGTGCGGCGTAGATGTCCGTGCCCCAATCGAACTCGATCCAGACGATGGAGAGTCCCACGGCCGTGGCCGAGCGCACCCGGCGCACGCCCGAAGCGCCGTTCACCGCCGCTTCGATCGGGAACGTCACCTGGGTCTCGACCTCGGCGGGGGCCATGCCTTTGGCCTCGGTGATGACCGTGACGGTGGGCGCCGTGAGATCGGGAAACACGTCCACCGGCATGTTCATGGCGGTGTAGCCGCCGATGACCAGCAACAGCGCAGCCATCGTGAGTACCGCCGCGCGGTTGCGCAGCGACCAACCGATGAGGGCGTCAATCATGGCTGGCTCCTAATGCACATGCCCATGTGCGGGTATCGCGCTCGACACCGACGCCAGCCGGACCGCATATGCTCCCTGGGTGACCACCCGCTCGCCTTCCGCGATGCCAGCCAGCACCTGCACCCAATGCCCATCCCGGATGCCGAGGGTCAGGTCGCGCTTCTGGAAGGTTTCGCCCCCCACCTGCACGAAGCCGATGGGCCGCCCGTCTTCCTCGACAATCGCCGAACTGGGGATGGCCAGCGTCTCTTCCGCTCGCGCCGTCTCCACCCACAGATTCACCGACTGTCCCACGCGCAGACGGCTTTCCGAATTCGTGGTCTCGTAAACCAACGGCACCGTCCGCGTCGCCGCGTCCACCTGGATGCCCAGGAACACCAGCCGCCCGACGCCCTCGTCCGTCAGGGGAGCGAACCGCCCCGGTTCGCCCGGCACTTCGTAACTCGCCGCATGGGTCGCGCCCAGTCGCTGGACGCTCGCTTCCGGCACGTGCGCTTCAATGAATACGCGGCTCGCGTCCAGCACAGTGAACACGGCTTGATCCGCCACGATGTGCTCGCCCACCGCGACGCCGGACTGGCGGATGACGGTCCCAGCAATCGGTGAAGGCAGTTCGATGGCCGGTTGCCCGGGACGGGCCGTATCGCCGTTTAAGTTGGCACTCGCCTGCCGGTAAGTGGCCTGCAAGGACCGTGCCGCATCATACTTGGCCTGTGCGGTCTTCAGCGCAAACTCCGCTTCCTGCAACTCACGCGCGGACTTGGCCTCGGCCTGGGCCAGTTTCTGGATCCGTTGCCAGGCCAGTTCCGCTTGTTCCAGTGCCAGTTTGGAGCGCACGGCCTCGCTCTCCGCTTCCACAAAGCGCGCTCCCACTTCCGAAAACGACGGTTGAACCAGCGCCAGCACCTGGCCTGCTGCCACCTTGTCCCCGACCAGCGGCATGGACTTGCCCGCAGGCAGCAAGAGGCGCCCCGCCACGGGGGGTGTCACTTGAGCCAGGGCGCCTGGCCGCGCTGTCACCAGCGCGGGCAGCCGCAGTTGCTCGACCAGCCGCCGCTTTGTCACCGGCGCGGTGCCCGCCAACACCTTCCATTGCTGTTCCTTCAGGAAGCTGATCCCTTCGGGCGCCGCCGGAGTCTCTGCGTGGGCGGCCTCGTGGTCGTCGGGGTAGACCTGGATGGGCGGAAACGCGACGGTTGCCTCCCCGCCCTCAGTAGGCACCACCAGCCACACGCTCCATTCCCCGGCTTTCGGGAAGGTGAGCATGGCTTCGTAGATGCCGGCCCGCGAGGGGGCTTTCTCCGTCTGTTCAACGGGCGCCTCCTGGCTCCGCCGCAGCACGAACCGCACCGGGCCTTCCCGGCGAGGTTCGAGCGTCTTCAAATCCGTCACGTGCGTGACGAACTTGGTCGGGGTCCCCGCCACCGCCAACCGGTGTTCTGCAAACACCTCGTGCCGCTGACCAAACACGGTGATTTGGGCGGTCTTGGGTTCGTGGTCATGGGCGGAGTCGGCACGTCCGCCTGTGCTCCCGTGGTTGTGGGAGGAACACCCGCTCGACGCGCTGAGCACCGCCCCCGCCGCCAACAGGCCGGCGCACTCTCGCATACAGTTCATCTTCATATCCAAAAGGCTTTCCTCGCGCTTCAAAGGGTCACCCACGAGGGCTGCCGCGGAAGCGCACAACGCGGCCGTCAATCCAGAGAGAGGGAGGGAACGGTCAGGTGGAGCCGGAGTTTAACCGACGCCCTAGCCGGTCCGGAAAGGACGCTTAGGAAAGCAAGGAAGGTGCGCGGACGGGTAACGCCGCGCGGAAGATGAACTGCCAACTGCGCGGCAGTTCCGGAGGCGAGAGCCCTGAGAAAGCGATGAGCCGCGACGGTGCGTGGGCTACGTCGATCTCGACCCACTCGAGCGTCTGGAGGGGCATGACCGCGGCGAACAGAGCTCGCGCGGGCGGTGTCACCGTGAGCTTGTGCTGCGCGGCTGGATGGGGCTCATGGTGGTCGTTGCCCCGCTGTTGGTCACGGGCGACCATGTGGCCGGGGGGAGTAGGTCCGGTGCCCGCGTCCTGGTCCGACCCATCGGAATGTGGCTCCAGGCGCAGGTGGAGCGGGTTGTAGGCCATGCAGAAGACCAGGCCCAAGACCAGGCTAAACCGCAGCGCTACAGGCGCCATGCGGTGCGTCCGCTTGCGCCAACGCGCCACCCGTTCTCTGCTCAGCCCGTTCATAGGAAATTCGCGGCCCCGGAAGCTAGCCGCTGTAGCCGACCTTGCCAACCTGAATCCGCTGGGCTCAATCTGTTTGCCCGAATCCTTAGCGAGGCGGAGCGCGGACGGTCACGTCCGGCAAGCGGATCTGACGATCCGCGCCCCACAGGGAGCCTGCCGGATGTCACCCGCGATGGCAGCCCTCGAGCACCTCGCTAAGGATTCGGGTCTGTTTGGCGCGGCGGCCGAGGCAGGGATGGCCGGGACTGCTTGCTAAAACGGACGAAATGCGCGCTCTAAACCGACTCACGGCGACTGGAGCGGCGTAGCGGCACTCTGGCGAGTGCCGCTGTTCGAGGGGCGGCGGCGGCGGCCCGCGCGCGCGCCTTCGCCCGTGACAAGGGCGCGCGAACGGCGCATCTTGAGCGGGACAACGCTTATGGCTGAACGCGGTTTGAATGTGGGAATCGTCGGGGCGGGCCGCATTGGGCGGTTGCACGCCGAGAACCTTTGTCGGCGCCTGCCCCAGGCGCGCCTGCGGATGATCGGCGACCTGGTCGAGTCGGCGGCCCGCGACTGCGCGCGGCGGCTCGAGCTACCCGATTGGACTACCGACTATCGCCAGTTGGTCGAGCATCCGGACGTTCAAGCTGTGTTGATTTGCAGCTCGACCGACACCCACACGGAAATCATCGAGGCGGCGGCGGCGGCCGGGAAACACATCTTCTGCGAGAAACCGATCGACGCCGACCTAGGGCGAATCGATCGGGCGCTCGCTGCCGTGGACCGCGCAGGGGTCCTGATGCAGGTTGGGTTCAATCGCCGGTTCGACGCCAACTTCCAGCGGGTGCGGCAGGCGGTGACTTCAGGCGAGATCGGCACGCCGCACCAGGTCCGCATCGCCAGTCGCGACCCCGGCCCGCCCCCGCTCGACTACATCCGCAAATCGGGCGGCTTGTTCCTGGACATGACCATTCACGATTTCGACATGGCCCGGTTCCTGGTGGGCGCGGAAGTCGAGGAGGTCTATGCCACGGGCGGCGTGCGGGTCGATCCGGCGATCGGAGAGGCAGGCGACCTGGACACGGCGCTGGTGGTGCTGAAGTTCGCTAACGGTGTGACCGGGACGATCGAGAACTGCCGCCAGGCGGTGTACGGCTATGACCAACGGGTCGAGGTGTTCGGCAGCGGCGGCAGCATCTTGGCCGACAACTGCTACCCCAACAACGCCCTGATCCAGGGCCAGGCGACCATCTACCGCGATCGCCCGCTGCATTTCTTCCTGGAACGGTATGCGGAGAGCTTCGTCGCCGAGTTGCAGGCATTCTTCGAGGCGATACTCGAAGAGCGACCGTCGCCCCTCTCGGGTGCCGAAGGCCGCTTGCCGGTCGTCATGGCCCACGCCGCGCGCCGGTCGTGGGCCGAGAATCGCCCTGTCCGGTTGGCGGAGATAGGCTAACCTTCTCGGCATGCCGATGAGTACGCCTGGGGCAAACCGAGGGGGCCGCGCCGACCCGGCCCAAGGATCGGTGGCAGTGGTGGGGGCTGGCATCACGGGTTTGACGGCGGCGTTTCGGCTCGCCCAACAGGGCGTCCCCGTGACCGTCTACGAAGCGACTGGGGAGGTGGGCGGGGTCATCCGCTCGCTGCGCCGCGACGGTTACCTGGCCGAGTTCGGTCCCAACTCGATCCTCGAAACCTCGCCTAAGATCGTCGGGCTCATCCGGGACGCTGGACTCGAGCCGCGCCGCTTGTATTCGGATCCGAAGGCGGAGAACCGGTACTTGGTACGCGGTGGGCGCCCAGTAAGTTTGCCTGCCTCGCCGCTGAAGTTTTTCGGGACGGAGCTGTTTTCTTTGGGCGCCAAGCTGCGGCTGTTGCGAGAGCCGTTCGTTGGGCGCGCGCCGGCGGACCGGGAGGAGAGCGTGGCGCAGTTCGTGTTGCGACGGCTTGGCCAGGAGTGGCTCGATTACGCCATCAACCCGATGATCGCCGGCATCTACGCCGGGGATCCGGCGCGCCTTTCCGTCACGCACGGTTTCCCCAAACTCCAGGCCCTCGAGCAGCGGTACGGTTCCCTGATCCTGGGTCAAATCCTCGGGGCCAAGGAGCGCAAGCGCCGCGGTGAGGTCTCGAAGCAGGAAGCGAAGAAGGTCTCGTTCGACGAGGGGCTGCAGGTGCTCACCGACACGTTGCGTGCCAGGCTGGGTGCGGCGGTTCGCCTCGAAGCGCCGGTCCTGGGGTTGGCCCAGGCCGACGGGGTGTGGCGGGTAACGGTTCGGCTGGGCGGCGGAGAAACCTCGATCACCCACGCCGCAGTGCTCTTGGCGGCGCCGGCGTACAAACTCGCGGACATCCAGTTCGAGACCGCTGCGGGGTTGAGCCTGCGGCCGTTGCGGGAGATCTACTACCCACCCGTGGCCAGTGTCGTCTTGGGCTTCCGGCGTGAGGACGTGCCGCATCCACTCGACGGCTTTGGCATGCTGGTGCCGGCCATCGAGCGCTTTCGCATCCTGGGCACGCTGTTCTCCTCGTCCCTGTTCCCGAACCGCGCTCCTGCTGGGCACGTGACCCTCACGACCTACGTCGGTGGTGTGCGTGCGCCGGAGTTGGCGTTGCGCCCCGAGTCGGAGTTGGTGGCTCTGACGGTTGGGGACCTACGAGCAATCCTTGGGGTGCGAGGCGAGCCTACCTTCGCCCATTGCGTGCTTTATCCCCAGGCCATTCCGCAATACGAGGTCGGCTATGGCCGGTTTAAGGCCGCGATGGACCAACTCGAGGCCAAGGCGCCGGGCCTTTTCCTGGCTGGGCACTACCGCAACGGCATTTCGTTGGGCGACTCGATCGTCGCCGGGCACGATGTAGCCGAACGGATGGTGACGTTGGTTCGCCCACGCGACCCGTGAATTGGCCCCGGCGCGCGGTTCGGCGGCCTTCGCCTTCGGCGCAGGGACGCGGCGCCAATCGTATTGGGTCTTACCGTCGCCATCGAGCAGCAGGAGTCGATCCTGCGTCAGCTCGAGAATGGGTTCATCCACTCGATCGCCCATGGTGTTGAGGATGAGCTTAACGCGACCCGCCGGCCGACCGCTCACGGTACGTTTCTTGAGCCGGCCATTCTCGATCGACCACACCATATCGAACTCGAGTCGCGCCGCAAAGAGGGTCGCCGACAACCCGCGCAACTCGACTACCATCAGCGCCGTGCCGTCTGCGCGGACTTCCATGGTCCGTTTGCCCTTATAGTCGTCTTCCCACGTCCCCACGACCAAGCGCCGGTACTCGGCGTCGCGGCTCGGGCCGGTTGCGGGCGGAGCATCTCCACTCGACGCCGGTTCGGCTCCCGCGAGAAGCCCGAGCAGGCCCAAGATCTCGATCCATGACGGTTGACGCTGCGTTGCTGCGATCATGGCCGTAATCTTGGCCGGAGTTGGCCTCGGCGCAAGTCGGTTGACCGCGACTCGAAGGCGGGCAAGATTGCCGGCATGCGCAACGGGCGGAGGTTTGTGGGCGGGGCGGCTTGGCTGGCGGTCCTGCTGGTTGGAGTGCTGAGCGGGGTGGTGTTCAGCCGGTTCATCCGGGTGCTGCCGGGGCCGGCGCCGGTCAACACCAGCACGGTGATCCAGCAGATCGAGGGCCTGGCGCAGTTGGTGACCGTCAAGTATGTGCTCGAGAAAGTGGTCATCCTCGAGGACGTGAAGATCTACGGAGAGAACCGGGTCGTGCTCGTTGCGCACGGCGTGGTCAAGGCCGGGATCGACCTAGCCCAGATCCAGCCCGAGCACATCGAGATCCGCGGGCGCAACGTGGCGATCGCCATGCCGCCCGCGGCCATCACCGACGCCTACCTGGACGAACGCAGGACTCTGGTGCTCGAGCATAGCACCGGCCTCTTGCGCCGGTTCGATAAAAACCTCCAACAGGCCGCCCGGTTGGAAGGGATCGACCAAATCCGCCGCGCTGCCAGTTATAATGGGATCCTCGAGGAGGCCGCCGAGCGCGCCCGCCTGCAACTGAGCCATCTGTTCCGGCAGATGGGTTATGAGGAGATCGAGTTTCGCTAGGCCCGAATCCTTAGCGAGGCGGAGCGGGGACGTGACCGTCCGCGCTCCGCCTCGCTGAGGATTCGGGCGGGTGGGCGGAAAGACATTGCCGGGTGGACTCGAGCGGATCTAGTTTGTTTGCATGGTAGGCAGACGATGGGTGGGTGCCGGGCTGGGGTGGTTGTCCTCGCGAGTGCGACGGAGGTGTCAGGCCCGCGCCATGAAGACGGGCGCGGGGTGGCGCGGCGTGGCACGTTGGGGGGCCGTGTCGTTGGCGATGGGGCTGCACGCGTGGGCTGGTGAAACCGCGCCCGTGCCGGACCCTGCGTGGTTGGATGCAGCGCCCTTTGCGCGCCTGTGCACGTGGGATCCGCAACGGACGCAGGGCGTGCGGGCGGGGCGCGTCGAGGAGATGGCCGCGGAGGATTTGTTTCTGGCGACCGAGCTGCCGACGGCGGAGGAGGGCACCTGGCACGTGCCACGCGCGGCCGATGGTCGGGCTTGTGTGGGGTTGCAGTGGTACGAAGGGCGCCTCATCCGCACCCTGAGCTTGACCTTCGCCGAGGGTCTGGCCGCGCCTGCGCTCGCGGACATTCGGGTCGAGGCGTGGAACGGGGCGACCCTGTGGCAAGGCCAGTGGCAGCCGTTGGCTGGGCGTGTGGAGGCGGGAGAAAACGGATACCGGTTCACGCCGGCAGAGGTCGGTGTGCGGTGCCAGCAAGTGCGCTGGATCTTGCCCGCCGGTTCCGAACCTCTCCGCCTCCGTGCGGTCTCGGCGCTCACCACCTCGCCATTGACGACCTCGGCCATTACCCTCCTGCGCGATCCCCTCGGCGTCCGTGGCGAGGCGACCCTCGGTCTGTACAACGCCACCTTTGTGGACGCGGCACCGGGTCAGGTGCGGCGCACGTGGGATCAGCGCCAGCCGCTGGATCTGCGCGTCCGGCACGTTGCGCCCGCGGCACTGGGCCAGGCCAAAGGCGATCGCGGCTCGCTGCGACTCCGGTTGCCGGACGGAGCCTTCGCCGTGGCCTTGGACGATGTGCTCGAGCGCGGGCCGGTCTTCGTGCCGCACGTGGGGTTGTGGGTCTTCCCCACGGCGTCGCCCGTGGATCCTGCCGCCCACCGCCTCCGTGTCGTGGAACTCAAGACCGTCCTCGAAGAGGTGCGGGCGAACCCTGAACAGACGCGGGAGCGATCCATGCGCGTGACCCACTACAACCCCCGGTTGGACCGCGGGCGGCTGATGCTCTCGTTGGCGTGTGACAACGCCAAATTCGTGACGGAGGCCGACGGCGCGCTGCGGTTCTACCCGGACTTCTCGGACGACGCGCAGGTCCATGCCCCGGCCTACGAGTTGGTGCCGGTTTACGGTGGCGCACGGGTCTTGAGCCAGTCCCAAGGTTGGGGCCGGCTGGGCCTGGATCGCGCAGCGCATGCGGACCCGGCGCGGGCGATGCCCTTGAGGATTCAGCAGCGGGATTATGTTCGCGGCTTGGGCCATCACGCCTCGGGCGAACTGGTGTTCGATGTCAGCGCCGGCTATGACCGCTTCGAGGCAGAGATTGGGCTACAATGGCAAGGCGGAAGCGCGCCGGGCAGCGTGGTCTTCGAGGTGTGGGTGGATGGCCAACGCAAGTACTCGAGCGGCGTGATGCGCGAGTCGGACCCGGCCCAGCCTGTGTGCGTGCCGTTGGCTGGGGCGCACACGCTGAGCCTGCGCCTCGAGGATGCCGGGGACGGAATCGGTTTCGACACCGCCAATTGGGCGGAGGCTCGGTTGGTGGGGCAGGGCCAGACCCAATGGTTGACCGAGTGGTTCCGCCCGACGGTGCCACCGGCGCGGCACCTGGCCGACGGTTGGCTACCCGCGCCGGTGCTCGAGAGCGCCCTTGCGGGGATCGAGTTCCGACAGCGCACCTACGTGGTTCCGTTCGGGCCTGAACCTCGGCCTGAAGTGCCGGCCTGGCTCAACGGCCAGCCGTTGGCGGTGGTCGAATTGACACTGACCAACCGGAACGCGGCGCCAACTCGAGCCCAGGCATCCTTTCTCGTCCATCTTGGCGCTGGGCAAACGAATCCACCGGCGTGGACCCGCCAGGGGCCGCGTACCACGCTCGTGGCTGGCGGACAAGTTCTGGCCAGCTTCGATGGGGCGGACTGTCCGGAGGCCGAGTGGACGGTGTGGGGCCAGCGGGTGGGGTTGGCGACGACTCTGCCGGCAGGTGGGCAAGGCCGTTGTTACGTCTACTTGCCCGCATGGCAGTTGGCGGCGGACGCGGCGGACGAGTTGCGCGGCGGGGTGGGGCTGTTCGAGCGATTCCAGCGCTACTGGGCTGAGATCATGGCGCCGGCCATGCAGATCGAACTGCCGGACGCCTGGCTGGCGGATGTCATTCGTGCCAATCAGGTGCACCTCCTGCTGGCGGCCCGAAACGAGAACCGGGGCGAGCGCATGGCGCCGTGGATCGCCTCGGACCGATACCGCTTCGCCATCGACAGCGAGGGGAACTCGGTCATCCGCGGCTTGCTGGCCTTCGGGCACTTCGATTTCGCCCGGCGCGCCTTCGAGTATTACTTCAGTCGCTATCGGCCGGAGGGGTATCTGACGACCGGCTACACGCTCATGGGCAACGGCTGGCACTTGTGGACTCTGGGTGAGTACGTGCGGTTGGCTGAGCCGGACGCCTGGTACCGGTCGGTGGCGGAGAAGTCGGCCGGTTTGTGCCGGTGGGTCATTGCCCAACTCGAGAAAACCCGGCGCAACCAAGCGGACGGCCAACCGGTACCCGAGTACGGCCTGATGCCGCCAGGGGTGCAAGCGGACTGGGATGCCTACGCGTACTATTTCTGTGCCAACGGCCATTTCTTGGCTGGCCTCGAGGGCGCAGGACGGGCTCTGGCCCGTGTCGAGCATCCCGATGCTGCGGCGGTGTTGGCCGCGGCGCAGAGGCTGCGCGGTGACCTGGTCCGCGCCTTTGCGCGTGCCCAAGCCATGGCGCCCGTCGTCCGGCTGCGGAACGGAGCGTGGGTGCCGTACTACCCTTCCTCCGTCTATACACCGGGTCCGATGGCGGACTATTACCCCGGCCAGGACGCGAACCGGAGTTGGTGTTATGACGTCGAGTTGGGCAGCCACCATCTCGTGGCGCTGGGGGCGTTGCCGGCGTTGGCGCCGGCGGCGACCTGGATGCTCGAGCACATGGAAGACGTGCAGTTTCTCGAGGCTGGTTGGGGTGGGTACCCGGCCGCTCGCAACCAGGCTGAGTGGTTCGACCTGGGCGGGTTTGCCAAGGTCCAGCCGTACTATGCCCGCAACGCCGAGGTGTACGCCTTGCGGGACGAGGTGCGGCCCTTTTTGCGGAGTTATTTCAACGCCTTAGCGTCGCTCGTCGATGGCACGGCCCTCTCGATCTTCGAACATTTCTCGAACTTCTGCTACAACAAGACCCACGAGACCGGCTACTTCCTGCAGCAATCCCGGACGCTCCTCGTCACGGAGCGCGACCAGGACTTGTGGTTGGCGCCCTTGACCCCCTCGGAATGGCTGCGGAACGGGAAGGTCGTCTCCGTGCGCAACGCTCCGACCTATTTCGGGCCCGTGAGCTATCGCATCGAGTCTGCCATCGCGACCGGTCGGATCGAGGCCGCCATTGACCCGCCGACGCGGACCTCACCCCGGGCGATCGTGTTGCGGTTGCGACATCCGGACGGCCAGCCGATGCGGTTGGTGACCGTGAACGGGAAGCAGCACGCCACCTTCGATCCCGGCTGCGCGACCATTACCCTGCCGCCCGACCAAGGCCGGCTGGTAGTCCGGGCGGATTATTGAACGGGACTGGGGGTGTCGGACAGGGTGCCTGGCGTAGCTAACCTGAACGGCGTTGGAGCAGACCTTGTCTTCGTGTACCGTCGCGCCAGGTTGGCCCAGGAAGTGGTGCTACGGTCGAGCCCGCCTAGACCCGAGAGCTTCGGCCTCGAGCCGACCACGACCGATGACCGACTGGTTGATGAACCTGAGATGGACGACAGTCCGGGGGTAGGGCGCGCAGTCCTCTGCGCGCCGTCAACCACGGTGGACTTACGAGGCCGCGGCGCGCAGAGGACTGCGCGCCCTACCTTACCGCGATTGCCAGTCCATTGCGGTGAACCATGAGTCAGTTCAGCAGTTACCGGATGGGCCCCGGCCGAGCGTTTCGGCTAGGCGCACAAGCCGAGGCGGAGAGCACGTACACGCCTGTGGTCAAGCGGTGGGAGACGATCGAAGGGCGGACGGTCCTCTCCGAGCAGATCGAGTGGAGCGCGTGCGAGGCGATGCTGGCCGCGCTGCCCAAACAGGCCCAAGCCGAGAGTGGGACCGAGGCCGTCGGGCGCGTTGCGTCGCTCGAACGCCGCTTGCCGCAGCGGCGGACATTCGCCCAGGCCGTACTCGAGCCGCCCGCAGGCAGTAGCGAAGGGCAGAGCGCATCGAACTTGAGCGCCGGGCTAAGGGGCGCGTTCGCAGGTGCGCGATCGGACCCTCCGGCTAAGGGCCCTGCACCCCGTCACCGGGTTGCGTTTCGAGCGCCAACGCTCGAATGTCATGCTACGCTGGAACGTCGAGCCGGGACCGGGTCGAGGTCGGCAGGCAAGCGAGGATTGGGTCCGACACGGTTCGGGGCTTGCCTCTCCGGCATCGCCACGTCACCTTCTGTGCATGACAAGTGCCACGCTCTCCGAGATCCGCCCCGCGCCAGATGACGAGAGTCTCTTGGCCGGCCTGGCGGCTTGGCCAGCACAGAAGATCGAGGAGGGCCTGAGCCTGTCGCACCGGTTCCGCCGATGGCACCGGCAGCACGTTGTGGCAGCCGAGCCGACGCCGGAAACGCTCGAGCAGGACCGTCGAGCCCTCGAGACCCTCCTTCGCTTCCTGGGCCTCTTCTTGGCCGTGGCCTACGATCCGCGGGCCTTTCCTCCTGCTCTCCGCCGCCAGGTCCAAATCGAAGTCCAGCTCCTCCAAGCTGAATGGGATTCGTTCCACGCGCCCGATCGCATGACCGTGCCAGAGGCGGGCGTGCTGCTCAAGGGGGTCTTTCCCGCCGAGGCGCTGGTGGACGAGTTGTTCCCCCGATGAAGCCCACCCTGGAGGCCCTGATCCAGGCGTGGGATGCCCTCCAGGGGTGCCCCCGACACGAATCAGAGCGCCGCCAGACCCTCTACGCGGGACTAATCGAAGACCAACTGGCCGCCCACCCGGGGTTAAACCGGGATCGGCTTGAATCAGCCGTCCGCTTAGCCCACCGGCGCTGGCTGCAAAGGCAATGCAAGCCGCCGGCCATGCCGCCCCGCGCCTGAGGTTGCCCCACGATGAGGGGTCCGCCCTCGATGCGGGTCCAACCAGCCGGCGCCTTGCTAGGCGAATGTCGTCCAACCCGCTGGGCCGACGTGACCGTCCGCGCTCCTTCCTCGCTAAGGATTCGGGTAGCTTAACCGTGCGCATCGAAAGGCCTTGACGTTCACGGGGGGGGTATGAATTAGGGCGCTCGTTGACCGAGTCGAGTCAAAGCACTCCTACACCGAACTCGCCGCCGGGATGCATTACAACCAAGGCGAGCAGTGGTTCGAGACCAAGGAACGCATCGAGCTGTTCCAGAAAGGCGCCGTCGCCCGAGAAGGCCCCTGCAAGGTCCTCTGGCCCAGCCCATTGTCCACCGATGAGGAGATCGACGTGCTCACCGCCGACGGCCAACGCTTCCGCAGCCGCGTCTCGGGCCTGAGCTTCTATGACCCCACCGCTGGCCAGAGCGTTCTCTTCGCCGAACTCCAGCCCAGCCCCCCGGTCAAACCGAGCCCGAGGCCATCGACGAGCAGATCGAGTTTGGGGAGCATCGCCTGGGCCCGGGCCGGGCGTTCGGGTGGGGCGCCGAAGCGCAGGCGGTGCCCGTGTTCAAGCGCTGGCAGGTCATCGACCGGCGCGAGATCCTCTTCGAGCAAGTACACTGGCCCAGCGTTTCGGCTCTGGCCGAAGGCCTGCCGAAGCAAGCCCGTACCGCCTCCGAACCCACCCAGCGCGTCGCCTCGACCGAACGCCGCTTGCCACCGCGCCACGCCGTCGCCCGTGCCGAGCATAGCACCCTTGACCAGCCCACCGGCGGCCAACCCGCCCTGGACTGGAACCGACGCGCCAGCCTGCTGCTGGGCGATTACGCCCGGTCAGATCAAGCCCCACATGAACCCGCCCCCACGGCCGCGCTCGCCGCCGCGCCGTCCGAGGTAGGTCACTCCCCCGGGCTCGTGCTCGATTACGAGTTGGTGACCGGTTCGACGGACTTCACCTTCAAGGGCGACACCACCTACCTCGTAACCGGCCGTGTCTGGCTCTATGGCCAAACCACCTTCGAAGGGAACGCCGTCATCAAGTTCCGCGTCGATAATCCCTCCGAGTTGCCTTGGCTGGCCCTGGCCTACGGCACGGTGGACTGTCGCACCGGGCCCTACCGGCAGGTCGTCTTCACCGCCAAGGATGACAACAGCGTGGGCGAGGTCATCCCCGGCAGCACCGGCAACCCGAGCGGGTACTACGCCGAGTACGGTCTGTACGTGTACCTGCCGAGCGCGGCCGTTGAACTGACCCATCTCCAGATGCGTTGGTTCAAGCTGGGGTTGCTCTTGGTGGGGGGCAGCGGTCATTTGGTTCGGCACGGGCAATTGGTCGAGTGCGCCGGCGCCCTCTACGCCTCCTCGACCAGTTTCAACGCGGAGAACCTGCTGATGGTCAACACCCATTGGCGGGTGGCGCCGAGCAATCCGGGGTCGATTCAGGGCGCGCATTGGACCGTGGACCGTGCAGGGTATCCGGCGCAGATGAACGGGGGTTCGTTGAGCAGAGTCAACAACGACCTCGGAAAGGAGGCGGGCACCCAAGTGGACATCGGGCTACACTACGTTGCGAGCGTCAACGGTGCCGCCAGCGACAGCGACGGGGCCGGGTTGCCGGACTACGCCGAGGATCACAACGGCAACAACCTGGTCAATGGTGGCGAAACCAGCCCCGATG
>Ga0194126_10001186_pt1 | contig 44048 bp, 27 predicted proteins | sample TA2KigC150mmetaG_FD_148641 | JGI IMG/M metagenome (GOLD analysis project Ga0194126, IMG submission 148641) | Freshwater microbial communities from Lake Tanganyika, Tanzania - TA2015035 Kigoma Deep Cast 150m | ecosystem: Environmental > Aquatic > Freshwater > Lake | place: Tanzania: Lake... | reverse complement strand
GGGTATGCCGAGCGACGGATTTCCATGCCTCGATCCGACCATCGCCGACGACAGGCAGAAAGCCTTCGGCGACGAGGTGATCCGCAATCGGGCGGGCTTGCGCGTAACGCGCGTTGATGGTGCGGCGCGCGGCTTCGAACGCGCGGTTGGCAACGGACGAAACCCGATTGGCTACCCCTGCGGTCTCTGCTTCCTCCACCAGTTGCTTGATGCGTCGCACCGCGCCGGGCTGATCGCCGACGGCGTTGATGCGTGCCACCAGGTCGCGCGCGGTCTGATTCTTGCGCGCGTCGGCAAGCATCTGCTCGACTGCGCCGACCTGCGTCGGCTCGGGGTTTCCGGCTTTCGCCTTTGCGAGCAGAACCTCCGCATCGCGGAGCAACCCGTCGTGCACCGCTTGACGCGCCGCCGCGAGATTCTCTTGCGCGGTCGCCGCGAGTCGAACACTCTCTGCGACATCAGGCGCGACTGTTTCGAGTTGCGCCAGGTATTGCTCTGCGAGTTGCAGTTCGAGCGCGTCCGAAATCAGCGCGGCTTGAATTTGTGTCTGCATCTCTTGCGCGTCTGCTTCGGCGAGTGCGAGTGCGTCCTCCAATTCCAACTGCCGCACGTTGAACGCCAGGTGAATCTTTTCGCGCGTGGCTTGCAGCGCGTCGCCCGTGAGGAAAGTCTGCGCGCGGCGTTCCATTTCAGCACGTTCGCCGGCGAGTCCGTCGAGTTCGGCGCGGGTCTTGCCCGCGCGTTCTTGCATCGCTTTCAGTGTCGCGTCGCGCGCATTTCGTTCGCGTTCGATGCGCGCGCGCGTTTCGTTCAGGTCGCGCAGTGCCGCTTCGATCCGTTGGCGCGCTGCTGCCGCGATCTCGCGCTCGATCTCTTCCAGTGTTGGCGCTGCTGCGATTTGACACGCCGGCAATTCTGTGCTATATTGAGTTTGTAAATGAGAAGTGGCGCAAGCCACTGACGCCCTGAGAGCTGCTGACTCTGGGGCGTTTTCTTTTTTCCCGTCCTCACTTGCCACAACTAACAAGGTTGGGGTCTCGCTCACGATTGTTGTCGTGTCGCCGTTCATTGGATTCCTCCATCGCGTGGATGACTCTTCATCCATCGCGTAATGTGTTCTCCCTGCGTCTCCCGCAAGGGTCTTGCCGTAAATATCATCCAAGAATCATACTGCTCCTCAATCGAGAATGTCCGCTAACAGAGTGTCGAGCAGACCTGGGTTGTGCTTGCGCAGTAGCCCCAGAGATGCTTGCGCGTGCTGCGGAAACGCCTCCTCGATTCCGTTCCGCGCAAAATCGGCATACGCGGTCGCGGCGCGCACTCCCGTCCACCGCAGGTTGAGCAGTTGATAGAATTGTTGCGCGGCATGCGCGCGCTGATCGAACGTGCCGAGACATTCGGCGCAGTGACAACCTGGTTTGTGCTGATGCTTCATGGCATCTTCTCCTGTGTGATTTTTCTTGCGTGCATCCCTAGCGCAGCTGACCCGAGAACGCGGCGAACAAGGGTTGCAGTGCGGTCAGAAACGCCTGGACGAGCAAGTACGCCAGCGCTGCCAACGCACCCAGGGCGAGCAACGTTTCTTTCATTCGAATCACCACCTTTCTGTGAGAGATTGGCACGGCCTTGCACCCGTGCATGTCCTCGCTGACGTGCAATGCAAAAACTCTTTCCCCACGATTCACTCGAGCGAATCTTGGAGAAAGAGTTTTTCTGTTCGGAAGACGTTACGTTCTATTGAAGCGCGGACGTGTTACTTGTGCCGACGAGATGGGGGAATACAGCGACGCATCATCCTGATAGCGCGAAAGGCGCGCTGCGGCAGAATGACGATTCGCGCGGACGATGCGATGCACCGCCACGCGTCGTTTGAAGCGCGGGATGTGTGATGGATGAGCAAACAGCGATTGCCGTCAACGCGTCATCGCGCGACTTGGTTCTGACTCATCGTTGGAGAGTTGGTGCGACGCGGCGGGAACAATGTTCCCAGACACCAAGCCTGAGGAACGCAAAAAGCCCGACGGCGGGACCATTCGCAAGCGCGGGCTTTTCTGGGCGTGACGAAACACACGGAGGTTTATCTTCGTGGCTGAAAAATCTTATCGCGTTGTCCGCTTTCGTGAGTCGAAGCTCTGATGTTGGACACAGACATTCCGTTGGAACATCTCAACACCGTTCAGTTCCGTCGAGAGACCATGACACCTGCAACAGAACTCATCTCGAATGAAAGCATGTGCAAAGGGTAGAGAGAATGAGCAACAAAGGATGCACGAGATCCGAGAGCAATCGTCCCAGGCGACGAATGAGACCATGTGAATCAAAAGCAAGCGTATTATACGGGATGAATGATGGAGAGTCAATAGGTTTGGGAAGGAATTTGAATAAAACATATTCACGCCGAATGAGACGCCGAAAGAGGAATGATGTAAACGTGGACGCAAAAGAAGTAGAGAGAATATATAAGATGGTCGCGGCAATTTGCTCGGCAAACGCCGTTTTTGAGCGTGAATTCGACGCGTCCGACGAATTTGCGCTCACGTAAAGTGGACAGGAAGTCTCACGCAAAGTGGACAGGTTCCCGCACGTAAAGTGGACACGCCAGTGGATGATCAAGTTGTGTTTGCGTGCGAGCCGACCGAAAGAACGCCTTGCTTTACCCAACCTATTTGCTTATCAATCATTTTTGCTCAAATCGTCAAGCGCGCTTATAATGCAGGCGAATTTCAGGGATGTCCCATTCCTTCTGGGACATCAATAGGACGTGTTTCTATCCAAGGTGCCGGTGCGGGCACCCCAGGCGATCGGGACGAATCACAATTGCCCGCCCAGGTTAGATGACTTGGGCGGCGTTTTGTTTTCAGACGGGATGTATGCCTAACACACTCCCTCTCCACCCCAACCAAATCCTCAAAGGTTCGCTGTTCAGCGAACCGATGCGCGTGGAGACCGTGCGTGCGGCGGGACAGGATACGTTTGTCCTGGGTCTCGTCGGCGTGCAGTCGGAACGGTTTCGCAATGTCACGCTCACCACTCGCGACATTGAAGCGTTGACGGTTCTCGACGTGGATGCGAGTTTCGCAGGCGATGGCAAATTACTGCGCCTGGGGCTGCAAGCGTATGCGCTCGGCATCGCGTACGAATTCGATCCGTACTTTGGGTTGTCCATCTCGCGCGTGGATCCATTGCCGCACCAGCTCGCGGCGGTGTACGATCACTTGCTCAAACTCGCGCGCGTGCGTTTTCTGCTTGCCGACGATGCGGGTGCGGGCAAGACGATCATGGCGGGTCTACTCCTTCGCGAATTGAAGTTGCGCGGTCTCGTCGAACGCATCCTCGTCGTGTGTCCCGCAAATCTCGCGTTCCAGTGGCAGCGCGAGCTCAAAGAGAAATTCGACGAAAAGTTTCTCGTGCTCAAGGGTAACGACATCCGCGAGCAGTACGGCGTCAATCAGTGGATCGAGCAAAAGCAAATCATCACGTCATTGGACTTGGCAAAGCGTGAGGATGTTCTACCTGGATTGCGTCAAGTGCGTTGGGACCTCGTTATCGTGGACGAGGCGCACCGTATGTCGTGGTCGCCGCCCGCGCGCAAGACGGCACGGTACGCGCTTGGCGAATTGTTGCGCGATGCGACCGATCACTTGCTCCTGCTCACCGCGACGCCGCACAAGGGCGATCCCGAAAACTTTTCGCTCTTTCTCCAACTGCTCGACCGCGATGCGTACGCGGATGTGAAATCCATTCACGCCGCCATTGAGCGTCGCTCTGCGCCATTCTATCTGCGCCGCACCAAAGAGGCGATGGTCTATTTCCCTGAGCGTCAGCCAGATAACACTTGGGTCGCGCGGAAAATTTTCACCAAACGCATTCCGCACACGGTTGACTTTCAGATTGATGGCGCGGAAGACGACCTGTATCGTGATGTGACGCGGTTCGTGAAACGACAAAGCGCCAAAGCCGCGGCGAACGGCGACGATCTCCGTGCGCGAGCAGTCGGCTTTTTGATGGCGCTCTATCAACGCCGCCTCGCATCGAGCGCATATTCGTTACGCCATTCGCTCGACAATCGCGCGCGACGACTCGAAGACGCACTCAAGCACGCGAACGAAATCGCGCAACACGCACCACCCGATATTCCCGATCCCGAAGAACTCGAGGAGATGGAGGAGAGCGAACGCGAACAGTTCGAGCATATCCTCGAAGCGATCACGCTGTCGGGTAATGCGGCGCAGGTGCGCGAAGAAATCGCCGAACTGAAACGACTCGCGCAACAAACCCGCGCGGTCGAAGATGCAGGGATCGAAGCGAAACTCGCGCGACTCAAATCGCTTCTCCAAACCGAGGGATTCTTTGCTAACCCTGACCAACGCTTGCTCATCTTTACCGAATTCAAGGACACGCTCGATTATCTGGTCGCGCGGTTCAAGGAGTGGGGCTTTCGCGTTGGGACGATTCACGGCGGGATGAAACCTGGGTCACGCAACGAACCTGGGACGCGCATCTTTACCGAACAGCAATTCAAGGATGGCGAGATTCAAATTCTCGTCGCGACCGAAGCGGCAGGCGAAGGCATCAACCTGCAATGCTGTCACATCCTCTTCAACTATGACATTCCCTGGAATCCGAATCGGCTGGAACAGCGGATGGGGCGCATTCATCGTTATGGTCAGACGAAGGATTGTTTGATTTTCAATTTCGTCGCGACGAACACGATTGAGGGACACGTCCTGCGCCGCTTACTCGAAAAACTGCAAGAGATTCGCAACGCGCTGGACGATGATGCGGTGTTCAACGTCGTCGGCGAAGTGTTGCCTGCCGCGCACATCGAACGCGTATTGCGCGATTACTATGCAGGCAAACTCGGCGATGCGGATCTGGAAGAGCGTTTGCTCCGCGATGTGGACGAGGACCAGTTCCGCGCGATTTGTCAGAACGCGCTCGAAGGACTCGCCTCGAAGAATCTCAATCTCGAAATGTTGATCGAGCGGCGCGCCCGCGCGCAGGAACGCCGCGTCGTGCCTGAAACGATTGCGCGCTTTATCGGCGAAGCGGCAGAGTACGCGAAACTCGATTTCAAACCGATGACCGCACCCGCGCATACTTTTGAGGTCGGGCGTTTGCCGATGGCGTTGCGTGCGTTTGAGCATTCACCCGATTGGCGTCTGCCGCCACTCGCGCAAAAATATCCGCGCTGTTCGACTGATCGCGCGGCGGCGGATGAGCATCATTTGGAATGGGTCACGCCAGGACATCCGCTCTTTGAGGCGCTGCGCCGCAACACGCTCGACCTAGCGCGCGAAACGTTTGGCAAGGGCGCGGTGCTGTACTCGTTGCAACATGCCGCGCCCGCGCGTCTCGATTTTTATCGCGCGCGCGTGGTGGATGGCTTGGGGCAAGTGATTCACGAGCGATTGTTTGCAGTCGAGATTTGCGCGAACGAGGAACCCAGGTTGCAAGAGGCAACGGTGCTAGGGAATTTTACGCCCGCGGAGACTGCGGCAACGTCCTTCGACTCCGCTGCACTCCTCTCAGGATGCGTTGCCGCCCCCGAAGCGACCGATTGGCTGAACGCGAATGCGCTGATGCCATTCATCGAAGAGGTGCGCGCGGAACGGCTGAACGAAATCGCGCACATCGCGCAACACATCGAGTTGTCACTGACCGAGTTGATTCAAAAAGCGGACGAGGAGATCGGGCGCGCGAGTATGGAAATCGAAAAGGGGGTGCAGGGCGCAGAGGGGCGTCTCGCGCAAGCGGAAACGCGGCACGGCGATTTGCTCGCGCGACGTGAGAAACGTCGCCAGGAACTCGAACGGCAAAAATCGCTGACCCTGCAATCGGTCGAGCGGATCACGAGTGTGCTGGTCTTGCCGCATCCCGAACGGAACGCGCCCGACGTTCAGCATTTGCGTCAGAACCTGGAGACGGAAGCGACGGCGATGCGTGTGGTGATGGAACACGAGCGCGCGCAGAATCGCCAGGTGTTTGACGTGAGCGACAAGAACCTGGGTTACGACATCACGTCGCTCGATTTGAATTCGGGTGATTTGCGATTGATCGAGGTCAAGGGCTTGGGTGCGGCGAGCGGCACGATTTTGCTGACGCCGAACGAACGCCGCGTGGCTGAAGACCGCCGCGATTGTTACTGGCTCTACGTCGTGACGAATTGCAATGCGACGCCGCAACTGCAAGCGCCGATTCACGACCCCGCGCGTTTTCCGTGGCACGAGGTGGTCAAGGTGCAGCACTATTGGCTTGAGGTGGATGCGATGACCAAGCCGATGCAGGTGCGCGAATCGAAAGCGGAATATAGATTGGACACGGATAAACGCGGATGAACACGGAAAAAACAGTTCGCCATTATTTCGTAGATGAAGCGGGCGATGGTATTCTCTTCGATCGCAAAGGCAGGGTTGTCATCGGCGCAGAAGGATGCTCGAATTATTTCATCTTGGGCGTCGCCGATATTGCTCATCCCGACGCGCTGTCCGACGATCTCGCGGCGTTGCGAAATTCCTTGATCGCCGATCCGTATTTCACGCGCGTGCCGTCAATGCAACCTGTCGCCAAGAAAACCGCGCTGGCGTTTCACGCCAAAGACGACTTGCCCGAAGTGCGCCGTGAGGTATTCACGCGGTTGCTGCGTCACGATGTACGCTTCTTGGCAGTCGTTCGCAACAAACATCAGGTGCTGGAATACGTGCGCCAACGCAACGAGCGCGACGCGGCATATCGTTATCAACCGAACGAGTTGTACGATTATTTGGTGCGGCGGTTGTTCAAGAATTTGTTGCACAAGGATGATGCGTACCAGATCACCTTTGCTAAACGCGGCGCATCGGATCGCACTGAAGCGTTAAAGCACGCGCTCGAAATGGCGCGGCAGAGGTTTGATGCTCAATGGGGCGGGACAAGCAACGCGACGATTCACGTCTTGCCGCGCGCGTCCGCCGAGGTCGGATGCTTGCAAGCGGTGGATTATTTCTTGTGGGCGTTACAACGTCTGTACGAACGGCGCGAGGATCGGTACATTCAATTCGTGTGGGACAAAGTCCGCTTGGTGCACGATTTGGACGATACACGCGCGGACAAGTACGGGGTGTTCTACACACAAAAAAAGCCGCTAACATTAGCGGCTCTACCAGACCTGCCAGGGATATAGGATCATTCGACCGTAGTCGGATGCTCACACGGCGTGGAGCCGAGTTTCGTCCGCTGGCAAGCATACATTACCACGAATCCAGTGCTTTGTCAATTTCAACATTTTCATTTTTTCATTAGCGAGGTTGAACAAATGCCCCCAACCAAACTCACCGAGAAAGATTTGAAACGCGAACTGCACGGGTTCCACGAACGCTATCCTAAACTTGGCGACGACCAATTATTCGTCTTGTGGTTTCTGCGCGCATTCATTACTGAGAATGAAACTGAAGCTGCCGATGCGCTGTGTGGTGGCGCAAAGGACAAAAGCGTTGATGCCGTCCTGCTTGATGCCGAGACCAAAAATGTCTTCATCATACAGGGCAAGTATCGCGAGACCGTGAACGGCAAGAACGAACACCGCAACGATGTGTTGGGGTTTGCTCAACTCGCTTTGAATATTTCGGACAAGCCAAAGGAATTTACAGAATTCTGCGAGAGTCTTTTGCCCGAAGTTGCAGAACGGCTGACTAAAGCACGTAAGCGGATTATGCAAGATGGCTATCGTCTTCAGTTGTACTATGTCACGCTTGGAAAATGTAGCGCGAATTTGACAACCGAAGCTGACCAACTGATTCGAAGCGCAGATTGCAATGCGACTTTCCAGCTCTTCGATGGGCGACAAATCCTTTTGTTGCTCGACGACTATTTGGGTGGTGTGGCTCCACCCGTTCCCTCGCTTGATTTGGAAATGGAAGGCGGAAACGGCGTCGAGGTCAAAGGAATTTTCCATCGGCACGATACAAAAACCGATATTGAGTCGTGGGTCTTTTCGGTAACGAGTCGCAGTGTAGCCGAATTGTTCGACCACGCAGGCACACGGCTCTTTGCGCGAAACATTCGTGGGTTTCTCGGAAGTACCGAGATCAATCGCGGTATGGAAGCCACGCTCAAAAAGGAACCAGAATACTTTTGGTATTACAACAACGGTATCACAATCATCTGCGATGATGCCGATGAAACCAACAGTCACGGCAAGCATATTTTGCGGGTCAAGAATCCGCAAGTGATCAACGGTCAACAGACGACGCGCACTCTGTTCAAGGTCGCGGCAAAGAATGCGGATGCGAGCGTTACGGTCAAAGTGATTCGCGTTACGCGCAAGGGCGACGGTACCTCGGATCAGTTTGACACACTTGTATCGAATATCGTCCAAGCCACGAACTGGCAGAACGCAATTCGTGCATCCGATTTGATTTCGAATGATCGGCGTCAAATCGAAATCGAACGCCAGTTTCGCAAACTGGGATATTGGTACATTCGCAAGCGTCAAACCAAGAGCGAGGCGCGCCGTATTGCTGGGTCAAAACGATACCATATGCTTAGGACTTGTAAAAAAATAACTTGGTCAAATTTGTTTTCGGGCTGAAACGCGAAACATCGCGAAATCACCTATCTGTTACTACATGATGCTACATCTTGCTCGCTGTTGCAACAGGATTTCAGGAACTTCCGCGATCAACCTTGTGCGAGCGAGACGAGCAAATTGACCAACTTATTCTTTTACAAAACCTTAGCAAAGATAAACTTGCTCAAGCAATTGCTGGATGTGACCTAGACCCTGCGATTCTTCGCGAAGGTAAAGAGGGATTGTTTGAGGAACGATATTACGGCTCGATATTCCCAACCGCTGATCCGTATTACTACCTGGTCCGATATTGGGTAATGGATTATGTGAGTTACTCGTCACGTGGATACCCAGAACGCGCATATGCCAAATGGCTGGTACTCAATTTTGTCTGGTCGAAAATCTCGCCTTTGTTGCGAAGCAAAGCACGGATTGAACGACTCGGTCAGGACTGGGAACAGAATCACAATTCGGTCTATTACTTGTGGAAGATGAGCATCGCTGTTTACCTTGCCGCTTTGCGCTTTTATCGGCAGAAACGCGGCAAGGGCGCAAAAGCAACCGATGTTTCGACATTCTTCCGACGCCGAAAACTGCCAGCGGCATTTACCAAGTTCTGGAATAGCAAAGCGAATAATCAACGCGCAACCTTCCAAAAGCATCTCAAGAAATTTGAACAAGCATTGAACGAGGATACTGATTGATCCCACCCACCTGTAAACGCCTCGCTGAAGTAGACTTTCCCATCGCGGAAGTCAGCAAGCACGCGGCGCGCGAAAAATCCATCCGTCACGGTCATCCGTCCACCTTGCATCTCTGGTGGGCGCGGCGTCCGCTCGCCTCCAGCCGCGCGATTCTGCTCGGCTTGCTCTTGCCCGACCCGTGCGACGAACTGTGTCCCGCCGATTTCAAAACGCAGGCGCGCGGCGCGCTCCGCTTTCTCCCTGGTCTCGGCAACATTGCCGAGGACGACGAAGCGTTGCGTCACGCGTTGCTCAAATTCATCGGCGATTTTGCGAACTGGGATTACGCTTCCGATAAGACATATCTCGATGCGGGACGCGCGCTCGTCCACGCGGCGCATCCCGAAGAGACGCCGCTCGTCGTGGACCCGTTTTCGGGCGGCGGATCGATTCCGCTCGAAGCGTTGCGCCTGGGTTGCGATGCGTTTGCGAGCGACCTCAATCCCGTCGCGTGTCTCATCCTCAAGGTGATGCTCGAAGACATTCCGCGTCAGGGCGTAGAACTCGCTGACGAATTGCGGCGCGTTGGCGCCGAGGTCAAACAAAACGCCGAAAAAGAACTCGCCGAGTTTTATCCGACTGACCCTGACGGCGCGAAACCGATTGCGTACCTGTGGGCGCGCACGGTACGATGCGAATCGCCGAACTGCGGTGCAGAGATTCCGCTGATGCGTTCGTTCTGGCTGAGCAAAAAAGCATCGCGCAAAAAAGCGTTGCGTGCGAAAGTAAAAAGTCAAAAGGCAAAAGGCAAAAGTTCAAAATCTGAAATCCGCAATCTGAAATCTGAAATTGAGTTCGAGATTTTTGAGCCGAAGAAAGATAGCGATGTGCCGAACGGTACGGTGGCGCGCGCGAAAGCGACGTGCTTGTGTTGCGGTACGGTGCTACCACCCGACCGTGTGCGCGCACAGTTGCGCGAACAGCGCGGTGGCGCAGATGTGATTTTCGATGGCAAGGGCAAGCGCGTGGGCGGCGCGCGATTGTTGGTGGTGGTGACGTTGCGGGACGATGCGTCGGGGCGGCAGTATCGTTTGCCGACCGAACGCGATTACGACGCAGTGTGGCAAGCGACCAAACGATTGAAAAAAATATCTGCGACTCCTTTGCCGAATGGACTTGCCGTTGTGCCTGATGAACCATTGCCGCCGCAAGGCACACTCGGTTTTCGCGTGCAACCTTACGGAATACTCAAGTGGGGCGATTTGTTTACAACGCGACAAAAATTGGCGTTGACAACAATAGCGGCTGAACTTCGTGCACGCTCAACCGAACTATCACCAACAGTCGCAGATTTGCTTACACTCGCTATTGGTAAAACCGCCGACCTTAGCAACTCGGGTACAACGTGGAAACCTGGGGCAGAATGTCCAGTTCATCTTTTCTCGGGGCAGAAGATTCCTCCGCTTTGGGATTGGGCAGAAGCAGTGCTCACTGAAGATGCAAGCGGCTCTTTTTCAAGCGCATTTGACCGAACTGCAACCACCATCGTCTCTGCGTTTGGTTTTGCATACAAACCAGGCACGGTTGAACAAGCAGATGCAACAGAATCCAAATTGCCAGGTGAGTCAGCGAGTATTTGGTTTACAGACCCACCGTACTACGATGCAATTCCATATTCCGATTTATCTGATTTCTTTCTCGTGTGGCTGAAGCGTGCATTGTCGAACCATCTAATCCTGCTTGACCCATTCGACCCAACCAATCCATTGAGCCCTAAACTGCGCGAGGCTGTTCAAGATGAAACCAAGCAAGTGAATGGTCGTCCCAAAGACCGCACATTTTTTGAAGAGGTGATGGCAAAGGCATTTGCCGAAGGGCGGCGTGTTCTGCGCGAAGATGGCATCGGTTCGGTTGTTTTCGCGCACAAAACAACCGAGGGCTGGGAAGCATTACTTACAGGTATGATTCGCGGCGGCTGGACAATCACAGGTTCGTGGCCCCTCGCAACAGAAATGGTGACACGATTGCGCGCGCGTGATTCTGCCGCGCTCGCCACCAGCGTCCACCTCATCTGTCGCCCGCGCACCAGCGACGACATCGGCGACTGGAGTGATGTCGTTCGTGAACTCCCGCGTCGCGTCGCGGATTGGATGGAGCGCCTGCAAAAAGAAGGCGTGCGCGGCGCAGACCTCGTTTTTGCGTGTATCGGTCCCGCGCTCGAAATCTATTCGCGCTATGCCAAGGTCGTGGACGCGCAAGACCGCGAGATTCCCCTCGGCGGCAATCCCGAAGCGACCGAGCCGTATCAACGCGGCTATCTCGCCTACGTCTGGGAAGTCGTCGGACGCGCCGCGCTGGAGCAAGTGCTCGGCACGGCAGAAGCACGCGCGCGCAACGGCGGGGCAGGCGCGCTCGAAGAAGATGCGCGACTCACCGCGTTGTTCTTGTGGACGATGCAGAGTACGACCGAAGACGGAGGACGAAAGACGGAAGACGGTCGTCCGTCATCCGTCGTCGGTCAAGCGGACGAAGAATCCAGCGATGATGAGCAAGCCGACGATGAAGAGTCGTCCGCGAAGAAAACGACCAAGGGATTCTCGCTCGTTTACGATGTCGTACGCCGATTCGCGCAACCGCTGGGTATCCACTTGCAAGACTGGGAAGCGCGCATCATCGAAACCGATAAAGGCATCGTCCGCTTGCTGGCAGTGAGCGAACGCGCGCAACAACTTTTCGGCGAAGAAGGCGCGACCGCCGTCGCCTCGGAACTGGAAGAGAATCCCGCGCGCGCCGCGCAACTCTCGCTCGCGCTCTTTCCCGATGAACGCAACGCCGCGCCCGAATTGAAAATCGGCAAACGCCGCCGCAGCATTTCCGCGAACGTGTCCGACGATTCGCTCCACCCGCACCGCGAAGCGACAACGCTCGACCGCGTCCACGCGGCGATGCTCCTGCAACAAAGCGGACGCACGAACGCCTTGCGCGCGCTCCTCCAAGCCGAGCAAGAACGCGGACCGAATTTCCTGCGGCTCGCCAACTCGCTCTCCGCGCTCTACCCGCGCGACAGCGAGGAGAAGCGCTTGCTGGATGCGATGCTGCTCGCGGTGCCGGGGTAAATGGGAAATAGTTTGAGACCGCATCGGTTTCTGCGTGCCGAGGTCAATCGACTAGGTATGTTAAGTCAGGAGGATACATGAAAAATAGACGACCAAAGCCTTTCGCTCTTGCCCTGATGCCTTTTGGCAAGGAATTCAACAATATTTATCGATCAGGGATCAAAGCTGCAGCTCTACATGCAAACGTCGACTGTGCAAGGATCGATGAACAGATATTTGAAGAAGACATTCTAAACAGAATTTACGGGCAAATTGCAGAAGCCGATATAGTTATCGCGGATATGACGGGACGTAATCCGAATGTTTACTACGAAACTGGATACGCCCATGCTTTGAATAAAAGGGTAATCTTGCTTACTCAAGATGCAGAAGACATTCCATTCGATTTGAAGCATTACCCTCATGTGATCTATGGTGGCAACGTTTCCAAACTCAGGTCGCAGTTGGGCGAAAGGATTCAATGGTACATCGAACATCCACGCGAAATGGTGTTACCTCAAGAGCGTATCTTCCAGACCTTGGAAGATTTTTACAAATATGTTGTTCATCGCATCGCTAATTCCAATAGAATCGACGATCTTTCATGGGCAAAACCCGATGTAAAGGAGCAGACCCTGGCAGACAAGATTGGTTACGAGAATTATTTGAAGGCGAAAGAGATGGCCTGCCAGAGAGAGGGAGTAATATACCGCGAGGTCTACACATTTCCCAATTGGCGTCGGTTTGAAAGAGCCAAAACTCTAATTGAGAGAAAGCATTATGGCTACAGTGCCGCCTATCATCCTATCACAGCGAGAGATACAATACCTAGGATGAGTTTTATTATCTTCGACTCAAAGGAAGTGGCGGTCTTCTTTTATCTCAGTTCTCATACATCCTCCTACCGCGAACTAAAGTTGTCAATGACTTATCCCAACATCGTTGCCCTCTTCCAAGATTATTACGATGACATATTCGGGTCGGGCATAATCCTAAAAGATGCCCTGTCAATCAACCGCAAGGAACTTGCTAAACTAGAGAAGCAGTTCCACCAATCATCGGAGACTTGAGGACTCGAAAGGGCAAACAGTGCTTCAGGTTATTTGGCAACTCTCGGGCGGATCGAGCGGAAGTTACGCGGATATGTTTTTGAAACATGGCGTCGCGCTGATTGAATCGGGTGATGCAGGAACGTGGCATCCCGACCGCGATGATTCCGAATTCGAAGGCGTGCCCGTTCGCCGCTTTGCAACCGAAGTTCAAATTGGTGATGTGATGCTTTTGCGTACAGGCATCTCGACCATTCGCGCTGTTGGCTTGGTTGCCAGTGATTATCTCTACCTGCCGCAATTCGATGACGTGAACGGACGCGATTTGCAACACGCGCGACGTGTGCGTTGGTACGCGTTGCCCAGTGAATATGATTTTGGCAATCGGGTGTTTGGCGCAAATGCGCCCAGTCTTTCTCGAATCAACAAGCCCGAACTGGTAGATTACGCCAATCGTTTTCTCAATTCGCCGCCAACGTATTGGCAAACTGCAACCTTGCCTTCGTTGCCAAGTGAACTACCCAGCATTGAACCACCCGACGAGTTGAGTGAACTGGTAACCCAGGTTCAAGACTTGACCCGATTGTATGCGGATCGCACCGCATTCGGCGATTATCCAACTGAACAAGAACTCGTCGTGCATTACGTCGTGCCATTCTTGCGCGCGCTCGGTTGGCGCGTCGAGCAAATCGCAATTGGATGGCGATTCATTGACGTGAGTGTATTCCGCACACTGCCACGTTCAGCCGCATCGTGCCATTTCATCATCGAAGCCAAGCGCCTCGGCGCAAGTGTCGAAAGTGCGCTCGAACAAGCGAAAGGATATGTGCGCGAACTCGGCGTGCCGCGCGATATTGTTGTGACTGATGGCATTCGCTATCGAATGTATTCCGCCGAAAGAGATTTTGCGCCCATCGCGTACGCGAACCTGGCTCGCTTGAAACAGCCCGCACTCGAGTTATTTGCTCGAATGAAACGCTCATAGGAGACCGCTATGCCTCTCGATTTCTGGTACAAAGTTGTCACTCCACGCGACGAAGTTCGCAAAGGTCGTTCATTCAATCCCGATGAATTCGCGATTGCGCTCGAACAAGTCGTCGCAGGTACCGCGCCCGACGATTATCAAGACCCCGAAAAATTCTTTTCGCGCACCTGCTTTACGCGCGCACTTCGCGAGAACGCGGGCATTGTGTTGCGTCGTCTCGCGGGCGAAACCGCCAACACCGCGCCCGTGCTCACGCTCGTCACCCAGTTCGGCGGCGGCAAGACGCACACACTCACCGCGCTCTATCATCTTGCGCGCAACGGCAGCAAAGCGGCGAATTTTTCGGGCGTCTCCACGCTCTTGCAAGAAGCGCACCTCGCTACCGTCCCCGAAGCCAAGGTCGCGGTCTTTGTCGGCAATGCGTGGGATCCACAACCAGGACGCGAAATGCCGTGGATTGATATGGCATTCCAACTCGCGGGCGAAGCAGGCGTGCAAGCGTTGGGACCTGCCGCTAAGACCGATCCCCCAGGCACCGATACGATCAATCGCGTCATCGAACTTGCGGGCAAGCCCGTGTTGATTTTGTGCGATGAAGTGCTCAACGGCTTGGCGCGGCATCGCTGGCTCGCCGAACCGTTCCACTCGTTTCTGCACAACCTGATGCGCGGTTTCGTCGGCAAAGCCGATCGCGCCGCCGTCATCAGTCTGCCACGCAGTCAAACTGAAATGACCGATTGGGAGATCGCGTGGCAAGACAAGATTCTCAAGGTCGTTGGCGCGGTGGCGAAGCCCGTCATCGTGAACGACGAAGCCGAAATCAGCGAAGTCTTGCGCCGTCGCTTGTTTGACGATATTGGCGATGAGCGCACCCGCAAGCGCGTCGCCAAAGCATACGCCGATTGGTACTTCGACCGCCGCGCGCAACTGCCGCCCGAATTCACCGCCGTAGACACGGCGACGACCGAAGCTAAAGCCCGCGAGTTTTTGCAGGACAAGTTTGAAGCGTGCTATCCGTTTCATCCTGGGACGCTTTCGGTCTTTCAGCGCAAATGGCAAACGCTCCCGCAATATCAACAAACGCGCGGCACACTCGCGATGCTCGCGCAATGGATCTCGTGGGCGTATCGCGATGCGTTTACTCAAGCGCGGCACGAACCGCTCATCACGCTCGGTTCTGCACCGCTCGACGTGCCCGAATTTCGCAGTGTCGTTCTGGGTCAACTCGGCGAACCGAAATTGATGGCGGCGATTGATGCGGACATTGCAGGCGCGCAATCGCACGCGCGCGCGCTCGACGTGGACACGAAAGGACCGCTCAAGGATATTCATCGGCGCGTCGGCACCGCGATGTTCTTTGAATCGTCAGGTGGACAGTTGGATCGTCTCGCGCATTTGCCCGAACTGCGGTTCGATTTGTGCGAACCCGATGTGGATACGACTTCGGTGGATACCGCCGCGCTCGCGCTCGAAGCCAAGGCGTACTATGTTCGCAAAGTCGGCGCGGATGGTTTCCGCGTCTATCACAAACCGACGCTGAAAAAAGTCGTCAACGACCGCCGCGCCTCGCTCGACGACAACGCCGATGTGCGCCCCACGATGCGAAAACTGATCCAGGGCGAGTTCGACAAAGGCAAGACGATTCCCATCGAATACTTTCGCGGCAACGATGTTTCCAATTCGCCGAAACTCACACTGCAAATCGTCGATCCGAATATCGAGTGGGACGATAGCGCGCGCTTGCGCGAACAACTTGCCGATTGGACGAAACGGAGCGGCACATCCGACCGCCTTTATCCTGGCGCGTTGGTGTGGTGTTTGAAAAAGCCAGGACGCGAATTGCGCGACAAAGCGGAAAACTGGCTTGCGTGGCGGCGTGTGAAGAAAGAAGTGGACGAAGGCACGCTCGGCAGCGATTTTGAGCAAAGCGAGTTATCAGACGTTCGGGCAGAATTGCAAGATGCGGAAAACGAAGCCAGGGAAGAAGTGTGGGCGAGTTACCGTTTTCTAGTCCTGGCGGATAATAATGAGAAAAGCGGAGTGCGAGTCATTGATCTGAGCGCAGGACATTCGGGACACGGCGAAACATTGTGCGGGCGCGTCATCGCCACGCTCAAGTCTAACACGTTACTCAACGAATCTCCAGGTGCGGGCTACCTCGACCGCCGCTGGCCCCCCGCGTTGAAAGAATCAGGCGCGTGGTCGCTGCTCAGTCTGCGCCAGGCGTTTCTCACAGGCGCACTTGACCGCGTGCTCGATCCCGACGCGTACTTGCGAAGCAAAATTCCCGAGTCCGTCGAGCGTGGCGAGCTTGGTCTGGCATCGGGACAGAAACCCGATGGGACGTACGAGCGCGTGTGGTTCAAGGAATTCTTGCCCACCGACGAAGTAATCTTCGAATCGGATGTCTACTTACTCAAGAAGCAGAAGGCGCAAGAGTTGAAGAGCGGCGCGGTTAAACCGCCTGAGCCGCCTCCACCACCACCCCCACCTCCACCCCCCAAGAAAGACGGTGAGACGGACACAGGTGGAGAAAAACCGCCGCCACTTCAGCCGCAACTCAAGCAATTGCACTTGTTCGGTGATGTACCCTCCGAAATGTGGAATCGCATCGGCACCAAGTTGATCCCAAAGTTGCGCTCGGGTCAAGACCTCAAGGTCGGAGTCGAATTCACCCTGACCGTGAACGCGGATACTTCCAAGACATTGGTCGCGGAAATCAATCAAATTCTGGAAGACTTGGGAGTAGCGGACAAAGTGAAGGTGGTTGTGAAGTAACAGCAATTGGTGAGCACTACCCTCAACCAGCCACTTCCCAAGGAGACGCTAACTGGGCGGCTGGTTATGGCCATGGAACGAAGACAAATCAGGGGGATAAGATCGCACAATCCCGGGTCGTCGCGGCAATGGTCGCCCGCCGATAGACGAAGACCGGTCGCGCGAGATTGGTAAGAGGTGGCCAATCCAAGGTGTCTTGAATACATTGTTTGGAGTCAATTCGCTATGCCGATTCTTGAATTGGTGCTACTGTCCACGGCGATTCTGCTCAGCGCAGGATCTGCGCTGCTTCTGCGTGCTGCTGTCCAGAAGAATCACAATGCTGGATTAAAACTCCGCGACACCGAACAAAAATATCACCAAGAACGTGAGGCGCGTGATTCGGCAGAAGACGCTCTGCGGCGCGCTGAGGACGAGCGTCGCGAATCTGAGCGCAAACTTGAGCAAGCACAGGAGGCACTCCAAGCCGCAGAAAAAGTCCGTCAGCAAGCGCAAGCCGAAGTCCACAGTGCGAATGACGCGCGGATGAAGGCGGAAATGGAGCAGGATGCCGCCAAAGAGGAAACACGCCAAGCGAAAGAAGATCGTGCTGCGACAATTCGCGCGAAGGAACAAGCAGAACAGGAGCGTGATGCGGCATTCACGCGAGCGCAGGTAGCGGAACAAGCAAAGGCACGAGCAGAACAGGAATTAGACGCAGTAGGTCGTCAACGAGACGAAGCAGACCAAGCGAGGAGGACTGCCGAAGAAACCGCGCGTCGTGCAGTCCAAGCCAAACTTAATGCTGAAGAACAAGCGCGCCTTGCCCTCCAACGCGCAGAGGAATCAAAAAAGCAAGCCGAAGATGAGCGCGACGCGGTAAATGAACGTGCGTTGCGCGCGGAGGAAATGCAAAAGCAAGCCCAAGAGAACTTACTGCACGCCAACCAGGCAAAGGGTGCCGCAGAAGAACGGGCACGACGTTTCGAGAATGAAGCACGCCTGGCAAACGAAAGTACCGAAAAAGCTGGCGAACGCGCGCGATTAGCAGAGCAAGCAAGGATAAACGCGGAACACGAACGAGACATTGCAAGACGCGAATGCGAGGAAGCAAATCAAGCAAGGGGCATCGCTGAAGATAACGCCCGCCTAGCGAATGAACGTGCAATACGCGCGGAGGAATTGCAGAAGCAAAGTGAGGAACATAGGTTACGTACGATTCAAGATAAAGAAGCGGCAATCAAACGCGCGGAAAACGCGGAGCACGAACGCGATGCGGCAATCCGACGAGCTGACCAAACCGAGAAGGAACAAAAACGAACAACCAAGGTGCTTGAACGAGCGAAAAAACGTAGACGCAATTGCAGCACCCCTGCCGAAAGAAAGGGCAAGCGAAGCCGATACAAACACCCCAGCATTCAATTTGCGCCACGTCTTGCTAAACCTGGAATCGTTTGTCGCGACAGGAATTTGGAATGGGAGTTGGCAGTCGAGTTACCAGATGACTGGTTGACAGATACCGAAGAACCGCAGGTGCAGCAAGGGGACTCTCTGCTAGAACAAGAACACGATCTCTGGGAGTTGAAGGACCTACGCAACAGAATCACTGTGCGCTCTGGCGATAAATCCTGGGAGATCAGACTCGACGAACGAGAGGATGACTATCTTCTTTTCAAACTGAGCGGGTACGATTTGCGGTACGGAACTCGCGTCCGTTCGATCAACAGAGGCGCATACCTGATCGTTGTTCCAGAAGCGTGGGATCGCGCCGACACAAATCTTGGCTCTAAACCTGAAGCATTGTCCATCGAGGGATACCTGGCGTACTATTACGTTATTGATCGACCTTGCAAAATCGCCTTCCGAACGCCCGATGGGAACAGTGTTGAAATCGCGCAAAGCACGACCCAATTCGAGTTAGTTGGAAATTGCCTTCCTGATGCAGACGAAGAAGGTTGCCCTCTCTTTGGAGACGCGCTTCCGCAGATCCGTGCCACAAATACAAATGCCTGGGAGACCGTTAAAACGATTGCAGTGGGTGAAGAAGGGCGTGAACGAAAGAGTTGGAAGTCTATCCTCATCACTCCTACCCCGAACCGAGCAGAACAGGGACTGCCGAACGAAATCCTGGGCTGGCAAGCATCTTGGATATTTCTCCGATTCTACGACGAAAATTATCAGCTGATTGAAAGCGCGGATTTTCGACTAGCGCGTGGCTTGAGTAAGATTCAATGCAATCAAGCGTATTCTCTCCCTGATAAGAATGGTCATTCTGCGGCACTGGTTGAATTTCATCATACGACTGGTTGCGTAATCAAGTCAGCGTCTGGCATCGACATTGTGTCGGACGGCAACACAACTTTTGCCGAGATGCCTGCGAGCATTGCGTTTGACAAAACTGACTGGGAGATTGCCCCACAAGGACATGAACCAATTGACGTTACAATTCTGGTGGAAAGAATTTGGTGGACGATTGGAACAGCAGATAAAGTGCCAGCAGAGTCGGAATGGTCAGACAAAGTGCTTCAACTCGCCCGCACGGATTTCGACTCTAACTCTAGCAAAGTATTGTGGATTCGTTTTCCCAAACCCCGCTGGACAAATGAAGTGTTGATCGGATTCACAAAAGAGGCCGCACGACCGTTTCCTGTCAAGGTGGCAGAACAACTTGTCGTTATTCCGCTGTGTAGTTTCGAGAGTAGCGAACCCCGCTTCCGAATCGGTGTGTCGCAGTTTGGTATCTGGGTTGCTAATTCCAACGCGTCCTTGGCAGCAATGCGCGTTCAAGCAAAGTGCAAACGTTGTGATTGCATGGCGGATTCGATGACAGGTTTTCTGAACCATGTCGAATCGCATCACCTTGACACCATCCTTCAACCGCTAACATATGATGAGCACGTAAAAAGAAACCCCAACCTAACTGTTGGGTTGGTGGTCTGCCAACATTCGAGTTGCAGATTAAGTTGGAAAGCCCATTGGATTCTCGATTCTAATGCATCTAGCCGCGCGATTTGCCAACATGCAGAGTGCAAGAATGTTGACCATTCGGTAGATTCAGACGGCTTAGCCAATTTGATCAAGGAACATATCCAACAGAAGCACGACGCGTACAGCCGCGCGAACCATTCCCCCCATTTGATCCCAGATATTCGCAAATGTACGCTCTGCGGCTGGACAAAAGAGAGTCCATCTTTGGATCACTTGCGCCATCATCTCAAAGAGCATCATTTGAACACACTCTACGAACTCTGTTAAGGAGATTTTAGGTGGATCCTATTTCACTCGCGCATCTAGTTGAAGAACGCTATCAACGTTATCTCAAGACGATGTTCTATTTTCGCGATCCCGAACTGCGCGCGTCGTTCGCGCAAGCGCTCGCAGCGGGACATCTCAGCCAGGGTCCATTTCTTGAAGCGACGCCAACTTTCAAGAAAGGTGACACTCCACTCGCATTGTTCAAGCGCCTACTCGGTTTTGCCCCCGACGATGGATTTGTCAAGTCGCTAGAACTAGAAGGGGGACGTCCGTTACATCTCCACCAGCATCGCGCGATAGAGCGTGTCGACCAAGGTCACAATGTCATCGTCGCGACGGGCACAGGAAGCGGTAAGACGGAAGCGTTCCTCTATCCCATCCTCTTGCACTTGTATCGCCAACATCGAACGAACAACCTCGGCGCGGGTGTCCGCGCGCTCGTGCTTTATCCAATGAACGCGCTCGCAAACGACCAGCGAGATCGCCTGAAGGCAATCAGCAAAAAACTCGAAGAGGGAAAATCCTCCTTCCGATTCACTTTCGGGCAGTACATTGGCGAAACACCTGAAGGCGAAACAAACGCGCGGCGAAGCACAAGCAAACTCGCGGGCGAGTTGAGGACCCGTGCCGAGATCCGCGATATGCCTCCCCACATTTTGCTCACCAACTACTCGATGCTCGAATATCTCTTGATTCGTCCCAAAGACCATCCCCTGTTTGACGACAAGAGCGCGCCCTGGTGGGCATTTCTAGTTTTGGACGAAGCGCACCTCTATCGCGGCGCACGCGGCATTGAGATGGGAATGTTGATCCGACGATTGAAGCAACGCCTGCGCGAAGGTGGTTGCGCGGGCGAATTCCGTTGCATTGCCACAAGCGCGACGCTTGTAGGCGAAGAAAAGGACAAGAAAGCCGTCGCAGATTTTGCTTGCAATTTGTTCGGCGAAAATTTTGCTGAAGAGGACGTCATCCTCGGTGAAACCGAAAAGATCACATTGACCGATTCACATGCGGCGAAGTTGTGCGAACTCGTCACTGGCAATCCTCTGCCCGTGTCCCAAGTTGCCGATCAGGTTTTTGCGGATATGCCGTCAGAGGATCGTTTGCCCAGGTTGACGAGCCTTGTCGAACGACTCACACACACCGGTGACCCACTCACCAATCCGCCCGTGTTTTCTGCGCGCTATCATCTCTTTCTTCGTGCGCTTGAAGGCGCGTACATTCAGTTCTTGCCGCGAAAGAGAATTCTACTCGAGAAAAATCAAGCCGATCCAACTGCCGCGATTTTTGAAATTGGGTTGTGCCGGGAGTGCGGTCAACACTATCTCGTCGCGCCCAAAGGATTCAAGCGCGGCAAGTTGACTGAAGCGATCCGCGATCCAAGCCACGAGGATTTTGGCGCAACGTTCTTACGCCCAGTCGAAATCAAAGACGATGCAAGCGATGAAGACGATGACGCCAAGTCTGTCGCAAAAGATAATGACCAATTATGCGTTCGATGTGGCGAGATGGCTAAGGACAAACCCCGTTGCCCCCACGACGACTTGATTCGTGTTGTCAGAGAGGAGACCAACAACGACGAAACCAAAGCCGATCAAATCAAAAGATGCGGTGCTTGTGGCTACAATGCGGCAGGCCGCGACCCTGTGCGCGAAATCGTGCATGGCACCGACGGGCCGCATTCGGTTATTGCGACGACACTTTACCAAAACCTAGACAGCAAAAAGGTGTTGGCTTTTGCCGACGGACGCCAGGAAGCCGCGTTCTTCGCGTGGTACCTCGACAAATCGTATCACGATATACTGAACCGCAATCTATTCTTGCGAATTGCCAGGAGTTTTCAAGAATTTCCAACCGGCGGCATCGCGCTCGCGACAATCGCCGACCGCGCTTGGTCGAATTTTCGCGACGCGTTCAAAGAGAACCTGGATGATGATGAGCCGACCGTTCGTAGGAACGTTTGGCGAGCGCTTTACCGCGAATTCCTAACCGAAGAGCAACGGATTTCGCTTGAAGGCGTCGGACTCGTTCGTTGGTCAGTCGAATTCCCAAAGTGGTTCGTCGTTCCCGATATTTTGCTTCAACCGCCGTGGACCCTTACCGAAACCGAGGCGCGTGACTTGATCACGCTACTACTTAACACGATAAGGATGAACTTTGCCGTTGAAATTAAGTGCAAAGGGGACGTCACGCTCAATTGGCAAGACCTCTACCCAGAGCGCGCCCAAAAGAGATTTCGAAACGGGACGCGCGGGAAACAACAAGATGTAGTCAACTGGTACGGCGCGCAAGGCAGCCGCGCCAAATTCCTTGCGAAACTTGGGCAAGGCAAGGTCGATCAACCATTGATTGAACGAACCTTGAAAGAAATCTGGCACGCGCTCACGCGTGAGGAAGATGCGCCTTTACTGGAGCGCATCGGCGACGACGCGCGTCGACTAAACCCCAACTGGTGGCGTTTGCGCTTGATAGAGGAGCAAGAAACAGTTCATGAATGTCGCGTGTGCGGACAGATTCAAACCATTTCGGTGCGCGACATTTGCGCGCGGCGTGGCTGTTCTGGCACGTTGCATGAAACACCTCACAACAAGCTGGAACTTGATCACTACCGTGCGCTGTACGAAGACGAGCTGCCGACTTCGCTGGTCGTGGAAGAACACACAGCGCAACTTGATCATGACAAAGCGCGCGAATTTCAACAGCGATTCAAAGACAACAAGATCAATATCCTCAGTTGTTCCACAACTTTCGAGTTGGGTGTTGATCTGGGAGACCTCGACACTGCGTTTCTGCGCAATGTTCCACCCGAAAGTTTCAATTACGCGCAACGCGTTGGGCGTGTCGGGCGGCGTCTGGGGCGCCCTGGCTTTGTGGTGACGTACTGTCGGCGCAATCCGCACGACTTGTACCACTTTAACGATCCCTATCGAATGTTGCGTGGTCAGACTCAACCGCCCGCTATCGCGCTTGGCAATGAAAAGATCATCATACGCCATATCGCCGCCGTTGCATTCTCCGCGTTTTTCCGAGTCAACGACAGATTTGGTAATGTGGAGAAACTGTGCAGGGACATCGCATGCCCTTCAAGTGTTGCAGATTTGAGGAATTTTTTGCAAGAACATCGGCACAAACTGGAAGCTTCCTTGCGAAACATTGTCCCGACTGAGGTTGCGCTTGAGGTCGGTTTGAATGATGGCAAGTGGATTGAGAAAATCGTGGGCGAAACAAGCCGCTTTGCTGAAGCAGAAGCCGAATTATCAAGCGATTATAACGAGGTCGCGCGTCTAAGAAACGAATCCGCGCAAAAATTCGATTCGCAACAGATGGCTTGGGCAAACCGACGGATCGAAACTATTGCCAAAGAGGACACGCTTTCATTTCTTTCCCGCAAGGCGGTGATTCCCAAGTACGGCTTTCCCGTTGACATCGTAGAGTTGGACACGCATCGGACCGCAAACGCCGAATCCAGCGCGGTATCCCTTCAGCGCGATCTTTCGATTGCCATTTCGGAATTCGCGCCGTCTAGCGAGCTAGTGGCGAACAAGAAAATGTGGAAGTCCTACGGACTGAAGAAGGTCGCGGGGAAAGAGTGGGAACGCTGGCTGTATGCGCGTTGTGCGAAACACAACACCTATTTTGAACGACAGCTTTATACGAATGAAAAGCCGCAATTCAAAGGATGTTGCGGCGAAGAACACGTGTATCAGTACATCGAACCGCGCTTTGGTTTCGTGACTGAAAAAACGAAGCCGAAGGAGCCAACGGCACGCCCTGTTCGTGTATTTACAACACGTCCTTACTTTGTTGGATTCAAAGATGGAAAAGACAAAACAGATGAACCGATCAACACAGTTGTCAGCGCGACCAAAGTCTCGCCTGGGATTATGGTTGCAGTATGCGAAGGGCGGCACGGGCAAGGTTTCTACATTTGCGAAACTTGCGGCGCGGGTTTCCAGAATAGGAAGCAATTTGAAAAAGGACACAATACTCCATACGGACAGAACTGTTCGGCGCGCCCAGATGCTCTGCGGCCCGTCATGCTGGGTCACGAGTTGCTAACTGATGTCCTGAAACTTCAATTCCAGTTGCCTCCCTCAAACCCTAGCGACTCGACGTGGCTCGCGTTCGCGCTTGCATACGCGCTCGTTGAAGGCGCAGCCGAAACTCTCGATGTCCCCTCCACCGATCTGAACGCAACAGTTGCGTATGCGCGCGACAAACAAATTCCTCCAATCGTGCTTTTCGATAATGTGCCAGGCGGCGCTGGCTTGGTGGCACGGCTAGAAAACAAAGGCAAATTGAAAGAATGTCTCGACGCGGCGAATGAACGCGTCAGCGGTAAATGTGGATGTCGCGCTGAAGATAGCTGTTACGGTTGCTTGCGAAATTACCGTAATCAGTTTGCCCACGCCCACATTCAACGTGGGACTGCACACGAGTACCTGAAATTGGTTCTAAGGCAATGGGAATAGTGGTTATAAGAGATCTTCAGTTCGTCTCCACCCATGTTATCGGTTCTTCTCATACGGGCAAGAAAAAACTCCGCTTTCGCGAAGTTACACTCAAACGAAAAGGGACGCCGATTCAATTTCGCACATGATTAATTGTGCGACATTAGAAGATCGGGAGGGCTCGGGTCGTGGGAGATATGAAAACGCGGCTCTCACCAACGCGCAACGACTTTCGCGACGGGCAAGCTGTCAGACCGTAACCGCAGGAGACTTGGGCAAGCGGTTCGCAACGGATTGAAATCAAATCCCCTCGTGCACTCACGCTTGCACGAGGGGATTCTCATTGCCGGTTTCGAGATCAGACCCTGATGGCAACCTGCAGTCTCTTGCCTACGCTATTTGCCAACGACTCTGGGCAGATAACCCGCGCCGGAAGCCGGTGCTGACGAAGGCACTGTGCTACTTTTCCAATTTATCGTTGTGGGATAGGGACCTCCAGACAAGTTTCCACAATTCGGGAACGGATGGTTATTCAGCCTAAGGGTTCCTGTTGCTGTTATTTGAGAAGTAAAGTCAATAATCGCCGCGAAGGAACCATCGAAGGAAAAGCGATTGTTGATGATTGCCACGGGCAGCGTGTGCGTAATCCAATAGTTGTATATGTTGCAGGGTGGATGATCGAAACTGCTCGCGAAATTGATGACGGAGATGCGGTCGCTTCGCACAGTGAAGCGATCTCTTGGCGCCTCCCAATATCCCGCTCGTGGCATTAGAGGATTTAGAATGGCAGGCAGAAAGAGCTTTGCCGCATTGACCTGATGGGATACCAGGTTCGAACTGCCTGCATGGTTCTGATCACCGCCATAGATTGCGGTGATGTTGTGCGATCCAACGCTAAGCGAAGTAACAAAGATCGCTACTCCTTTATCTAGCGGGCGCGCGCCAAGTACAGTGATGCCTTCCGTAAATGTCACCGTCCCTGTCGGAGCAATCTCGCGCGGCTGTCGCACCAATCGGTTGGGTGCACTCAACGTCCGCGTTACCGTCGCAGTGAAGGTCACTGTCTGTCCAACCACTGAAGGATTGGGTGCAGAGGTTAGCGTCGTCACTGTATTGAGTTTTCCTACGGTATGGGAGACGCCGCTCGAAGTTGAACCCGCAAAGTTCGTATCACCTTGATAGGTTGCCATGATCGTCTTGTTGCCCGCCGTTGTGGAGGTGAGATTGCACGCTCCTGCTGCAACCGTCTCGCTACAACTATCCGTTCCATCATTCACGGTGACAAAACCTGTCGGTGTCCCACTGCCGGGGCTGTTGACCGTGACGGTGTAACTCACAACATAACTCTGTCCAACCACACTCGGCGTTGCCAACACTCCCCCATTCGTTATCGTCGTCGTCGTGTTGGCTTGGGTTATCGTTTGCCCGCTGCCCAATGTCCCAGTACTCGCATTGAAATTCGCATCGCTCGCATACGTCGCCGTGATCGTATGCGTGCCAACGGACAGCGACGAGGTGTTCGTACTCCCCTTGCCGCCAGATAGCGATACGACTCCCCCCAATGTCGCGCCATCCGCATAGAATTGCACGGTGCCCGTCGGCGTACCCGCCCCGGGCGCATTCGCACTCACGGTCGCGGTAAAATACACCACCTGCCCAAAGACAGCGGGACTCGCCGAAGTAGCCAATGTCGTGGTCGTATTCGCTTTGTTGACCATTTGCCCACCCGCCAAAGTGCCTGTGCTGGCATGGAAATTCGTATCGCTGGCATACGTTGCCGTGATTGTATGGGTGCCCACTGACAGAGATGCGGTGTTGGTGCTCGCCTGACCGCTCGACAGCGGTACCGCGGCTCCCAATGTCGAGCCGTCGGCATAGAATTGCACCGCGCCTGTCGGCGTACCCGCCCCGGGCGCATTCGCACTCACAGTCGTGGTAAAATACACCATCTGCCCAAAGACGGCGGGATTCGCTGAAGTAGCCAATGTGGTGGTCGTATTCGCTTTATTGACCGTATGCGAGACGCCACTTGAAAGGGATTCTGCATAGTTCGCATCGCCTAGATAGTTTGCAGTGATTGTCTTGTTGCCCACCGTCGTTGAGGTAAGATTGCACATCCCCGCGGCCACCGTCCCTGTGCAACTGTCCATCCCATCACTCACATTGACCGTACCCGCTGGCGTACCACTACCCGGACTATTCACCGTGACGGTGAATGTCACAGGGTAACTCTGCCCCACGACACTCGGCGTTGCCAACGCTCCACCATTCGTGATCGCCGTCGTCGTGTTGGCTTTGTTAACAGTTTGTCCGCCATCCAAAGTGCCAGTACTCGCGTTGAAATTCGCGTGACCCTCATACGTCGCAGTGATTGTGTGTGTGCTTGCCAAAAGTGACGAGGTATGCGTGCTCGCTTTGCCTCCCGACAGCGAAACTGTTGAACCCAATGTGGAGCCATTGGCATAGAACTGGACTATCCCTGTCGGCGTACCAGACCCAGGCGCATTCACACTCACGGTCGCTGTAAAGTATACGATCTGCCCAAAAACGGAAGGACTTGCCGAGGTAGCTAGCGTAGTGGTCGTATCTGCTTTGTGTACCGTCTGATCTGGCGAAAGATTCCCCCAACTTGGGTCATAGTTCTCATCTCCACCATAGTCAGCCCTGACCGTATGCGTCCCCGCCATAAGTGAATCTGTTACGACAATCGCTTGACTGCCGCTCAATGTTCGTGTCACTATGGTCGAGTCAATTGTGAATGTGACCACACCCGTCGCGCCGCTTGTCACCGTCGCGGTAAAGGTCACTCCCTCTCCAAATTTGGACGGATTTGCGGAGGATGATATGGTTGTCGAACTAGAATCGACTCTGGGACGATTGAAGACTGCCGCCACATGAAAACCTCTTGTCCCTCCAGCTTGCGCTACGGGAGGCATTGCCACAAGTAAAGCGATACCAAGAAAAAACGCAATCAGAGAAATCGTCAGCGCGGTCTTTTCGAGAACCCTAGAATGGAGATGCATAATTTTCCTCCACCATGAATTAATACTACTTGGGCGAACGTGTGGGCGTAAATAATACACGGGTTGGCACCGGATTGCTCCCGCCAGTCGGTGGCGCGATTCCGCTTGATGGACAGTTGGGCGCAGTTGCCAACGTTTCTCCGGGCGCGCACAGCACAATCTCGGCAATATTTGTGCCCGGACCGACCGTGATTGTCCCTTGAACTCGCCCAAACCTTCCCCGCGCCGGGATACTGGCTGACCAGCCGTAGGTCCCCGGCTCCATTTGCAGATATCCTTTGGTATTGGCGGGCAAGTTGCACTGCCAACCGCCAATCGTGAATTCAGCGTAATATTCCGGGCGCCCCAAATAATTCGCCACCGGCACCAAACTCGTTCCCCCAAAATAGCACAGCACGGCAAGGGGTTGCGTCGGCGTCGGAAGGATCAGCGTTGCCGATGGAATAGGAGTCGGGCTTGGTCGAAATGGCGCGGGCGTGACGGTAGGCGGCGGCAACGGTGTATCTGGAATGGCGATAGTGGGCCAAGGCGTACGCGTTGTGTTGACGGCAATAGTTGGTTCACTCGCCCCCTGAGCAATCTCCGTTGGCGTGGCAGGTGTAAGGACCTTTGCCCCAGAGGGCCGCGGTGCCGAACAGCCAGTAACAATCACCAGTCCCATAAGAACCAATAGCATCTTGTTCATCTTGTTCACAGCATTCTGCAGAAATTGCAATCGATCATCTGTCGGCCGGAAGTGAAATCATCAACGCACAGGAGTTGACGGTGGCGGTGGTGGCGGTGGTGGCGGTGGTGGCGGCTGCCCCGGCCCCGATCTATCTTGCGTTGGTCTTACAGTTGGCTGCGGCGGCGGTGTCCAAGTCGCCGTTGGCGTTGGTGTGGGCGAACGCCAAGAAAAGACAAAAGCTGAGCTGGACACGTTCAAGGTTGGATCCCATTGTCTGCTCCCATCCAAATTGACGCCGATCGCACGCCTGATGGCGACTGACCATTCAAAGCGCAAGGTGCCTGCTGCGATCAAATTGGCAGATTCTCCCGCCGGTAAAGTCCATTGTTTTTCGCGGAGCGCATATTCCTCCCGTCGCGGATTCGCGCCACCTGCATTTCGAGTAAACGTGAGGACATAGTAAACATTCTCGGGCAACTCGGCAGGTCCCGTCCAGGTTAGGACCGGACGCGCGCCACTCCCTTCAAACACCTGGTTATTTCCAGGACTCGTAAGCACCGGCGCGGCAGGATTGTAGGGCGTTGAGGTTGGCGCTGGCGTAAAGGTTGGAAGAGGCGTAACGGTTGCTGCCACCACGCCGCTCACGGCTGGCGTTGCCGGTTCAGTCGGGCGCGCGGTTGTAATGGCTTGCACTTGAAGTGTCGGCGACACTACCGGCAAGGTAGTAGATGGTGTGTTTCCAAAAATCATAAAGGCAAGAATGCCCAGCGCGACGACCCCAATGCCAACCCCCGCCGCGACTCCCGCGATCAACGCAGGCGAAACTGGACGGTTCGCGCCAATCGGCGCAGTTGTTGGACCGGGGGACTGGATGACGATAGCGGTTATGTTGTCAAAACCGCCGCGCTCGAGCGCGAGATGGACGAGTTTATTGGCGGACGATTTGGGCGACTGGGTAATCAACCCTTCGATTTCCTTGTCCGCAACCAGATCAGACAAGCCGTCCGAGCAGAGCAACAGCGTATCGCCCGGATCGAACGGTTCTTCGCGCGGTGGATCGAATGAAATCGTCCCCGGCATACCAAGATAACGCTTGAGGATATTTCGATTGGGATGGACTTGGGCTTCTTCCGGCGAAATGCGTTTGGCGGTAATCGCTTCCTGAACCCAGGTGTGATCTACCGTAAGTTGTTTGATTGCGCTATTTCTGACGAGGTACGCCCGGCTGTCTCCCTGGTTTCCAATGTAAACGTGAGCCGATGTAAACGCCGCCAGCGTGATGGTGCTACCCATCCCTGCGAGTTTTGGATCCGCCCCTTTGTGCTTCACGATGGCTTGGTGCGCCGCTTCCATCGCGCTTGATATGGCTTGCGCCGGATCGGAGGTTGGGTTCGCTTGAAAGTATTGCTCGATAGTCTCTACCGCAATCCGGCTTGCCTCTTCGCCGCCCGCCTGACCGCCGATGCCATCAGCGACCAAGGCAACTGTGATCTGATCGCCAAGCGGACCGGTTGCCGGCGCGACAAACAACTTGTGAGCATCTTCCATATTCTTGTTTGTCTTGCCGGGATTGGATGCTTGGGTGATTATGAGTTTGTTCGATGGACTTGTTTCAGACATCACGTATTCTCCGGCTTTATCTACCTATTGGGATTGCTGTAGGCGGCGGTCCCGGTTGCGATCTTTCTTGGGTTGGCCTTACAGTTGGCATCGGTGGCGGTGTCCAAGTCGCCGTCGGTGCCGGTGTTGGTGATCGCCAAGAAAAAACGAACGCCGGGCTGGAAACATTCAGCATCGGATCCCATTGTTTGCTGCCATCAATATTGACGCCAATGGCGCGCTTGATGGCAACTGACCATTCAAAGCGCAAGGTGGTTCCGGCGGCTATGCTTGCATATTCGCCAGGAGGCAAAGTCCATTGCTTTTCGCGGAGCGCATATTCTTCCCGCCGCGGGTTCGCGCTGCCTGCATTTCGGGTGAACGTGAGAACGTAGTAAACATTCTCAGGCAACTCGGCAGGTCCCGTCCAGGTTAGGACCGGACGCGCGCCACTCCCCTCAAACACCTGGTTATTTCCAGGACTCGTAAGCCCTGGCGCGGCAGGATTGTAGGGCGTGGCAGACGCGGCGGGCGTGAAGGTAGGAAACGGCGTCACGGTAGGCGGAAAACTCGCCGGCGGGGGAGTCGCCGCAATTGAAACAGCCACTTTTTCGGTTGGAGCGGGTAATCTAGGGCTTGCGGTTGGCGCGGCGGAAATTTGAGACGCGGCGGTACCGGTGGAAGAATTCAGAACAAGCATAAAGATCAACGCTGCCAAAATACTTCCAACCGCCAGCCCACCAATTCCGGTAATCAAAGGCAAAAGCGAGCGTGACCTGGGTGCCACAATGATCGGTTCCGGCATTCCCATTTCTTTGATTGATTTTGGCGTAGGTTTCCAGCGCGGCGGCGGAACTGCGCTATCCAGGGCAGAGAGAAATTCTGCCATCGTGATACGCCGGGTTGGGTCTTTCTGGAGCGCGCGCATAATCGTATCTTCCAATGCCGGCGGTATGTCTTTTAGATAGCGGGAAGCCGGAACGGGCTCTTCCTTCAAAATCACATCGGTCGTCGTTGACTTGTCACGTTTTGCAAATGGCAGCTTGCCGGTGACGCTGCGGTACAGCACGATAGCAAGCGAATATACATCCGCTGGCCGTTGATCCGGATATTTGCTTCTGGGAATGTCTCCGCGCACGAGCATAATCCGTTCCGGAGCCATATAGGAGGCGGCGCCGGCGGGAAGACCGGTTTGGTTTTCCTTGCGCGCAATTCCAAAATCAATCAAGACGGGTTCGGGCTTGTTCTCTCCAAAGAGCAGTTTGCGAAAGAGAATGTTATCGGGCTTGACATCCAAATGGGCGACGCCTTTCAAATGAATGTATTCCAACGCCAAGCCAATCTGATAGACGATCTCAACGGCTAGATTTAAGGCAAGCCGTCCTCCCTCTCCCCGGTCCAACTCGTTGGCAAGCGAACCGCCGGTCAGATACTCCATCACACAATACCAGGGGCGACCGTGAATATTGTTGGCGCGCGCGATGTAGGGCGTCGTCCGGGCTTCCGTCTGGACCGGCAAGAGCCGGTTGATGTTGGGATGGCGCAGCTTGATCAGGTTTTCCACTTCATTGCTGAGCGCGTCAAAAAAGTGCGTGTCCTGAGTGCCAGCCCTTTCGTCCGCCGTGCGCGTGATCTTCAACGCAACCAGGTTTTCTTCTGTCTGCTCCTCCGCGCTAGGTCTGGCAAGATAGACTTGAGCCATCCCTCCTTGTCCATCTTCCAACGCCTTGATGATGACATAATTGCCGATCTGAGTCCCAGAGTTGAGATTTGGCATCTGCGCCTCATAAACGATTGGTTGAGTGATCTGATCGGTTCAATGCTTTATGCCGATGGTAAAGTGAGCTTGAAAGAGAACTCATCGTTGCCCAGGATGATCTTGTCGCCATCGCGCAAAAGTTGACCTGTTGCCGGTGTCTTGACATTGTTGACCAGCGTGCCGGACTTGCTCCCCTCGTCATAGATCCGGAACGTTCCATCCGCTTGACGCGTGATTCGCGCGTGAACTCGCGAAACCGCCGAATCGCGGAGCATAATTGTTGCCCAGCCCATATCCCGTCCCAGCCGCGCCGTTTCGCCGTAAATTGGAATGGTGCCCACATTGGAATCTGTTCCTGCAATCGGCACCAGGTAGGCGAGCGGTGTTTGAACGGCGGGTTCTTCTTTTGCGACTTGCTCTTGTTCCGGTTGCACAAGCGGAACATCAGTCTCTTCTTTTGCCGAGCGCGCTAGCGGGACATCGGTTTCCTCTTTCGCCGGACGGGCGACTGGGACATCGGTTTCCTCTTTCGCTGAACGGGCGAGTGGAACGTCAGTTTCTTCCTTCGCCGAACGCGCGAGTGGGACATCTGTCTCTTCCTTCGCCGAGCGCGCTAGCGGGACATCGGTTACCTCTTTCGTTGAGCGCGCGAGTGGAACATCCGTCTCTTCCTTACTAGCCATTTGCCCTGATACATCGGTATCCTCTTTGGCAGGGACGGTTCCCTTGACATCCGTGTCTTCTTTTGCCGTTGTCTTCCGAGATACACGCTCGTAAATCTCGGTAGTCTCTTTCGGTCCCAACTTTAACTTGAACTGAAATTCATCCTTGCCAAATGCGACTGTGTCACCTTCGTGAACCCATTGCCCGTTCATCTGGACTTCTTCATCGTTGACGTATGTGCCGCTCCGACTCCCTTCGTCGTAGATCTTAAAATTGCCATCCGCCTCCTCGACAATTTTCGCGTGGAGTCTGGAAACCGTAGTGTCTTGCAAAACGATGTTCGCCCAAGAATCGTCGCGTCCCAAGCGCGTGGTTTCGCTGAAAATTGGAATGGGGCCTATCTTGGCGTCCTCGCCGCTAATCGGAACCAAAAACGCTTTGGCTGGCTTGCGCTCACCCTTGCCTGGGCGAACAAAAAAGTCAGTGGCAACCTTGACACTCTTTTGGAGCGCGCCCACTGCGCCCATTATTACGGGGGGCCGCTTGCGATAAACGTATACCGCAATCGCCAGCACAACGAGCGATCCCAACAAGGCGAGAATCGGAAAAACTCGCGTGAACAACCGGATGACCTGTCCAACGAAAGGCAGATTGATTCTGACTGGTACGGTGAGAGCAGTCGTTTGAGTTTGACCGAGTTCATCTTCAACCGCAACGTTCAGAGTATATTTGCCCTCGTCAAGATCTTTAACCTCAACGAAAAATTCTCCAGACGCCCCAGGCAGGTCGGTCGCCGCGCGCTCGGGACCATTATCAAAAGAATATGTAATCTTGCTGATCTTGCGCGCATGACCATCGGGCCAAGAAAGATCCAAGTTCACTGGCGCAACTTTGGGTTCACAATCTGTAACGGTCGAGTTCCACGCGTTGCCGGTCCTCACGATCCCAGAGCCGCTCATGGTCAGTTTGATTTCTGGGGGCTTTAGGTCCACTGCATATCTGCCTTCCGCAGACGACTCTACTTTGCCGCCACTGAGCGAGACCCGAATGACATGGTTGCCTGATGCTGAAGCCCGAGAGCGAAAAGCCAAAGCGTATAGTTTGCCAAAGTTGCTAATCTGTTGGTAGACGGGCTTGATGGAATCCAAGGAAGTGTACCAGTAATACCTCCAGTTCGCTAGACTGGCTATTCGCTTGAGGGTGAGTGCTGAGCGTGACGCGTCTGAACTTCCAAAGTAGACAACAAAGATTGAGATGTTGTTTTGCTTGGCAAGATCGGCAGCGTCCTGCAATTTGGCTAGATCGGCGTTTGGCTGAATCCCGTTTGTAAACACAACCAGCATCCGCCGACGCCCCTCGTCCTTCGTGTATTGCCTGAGGGTGTCAATTCCCTTGCGGAGCAGTTGGTCGAAGGGCACCTGCGATCTAACAGGCGTTTGATCCGAGTACGCAAAATTCTTAAAGGAGTTGTAATCGTTTGAGAAGGCAGTTGCGGGATGATTGGGGTCATTCGTTGGTGTCTCTGCGCCAACGATGTCCCGTCTATTCTGCCGATCTAGCCAATTGGTGTTATCCCCGACTAGTTCGAGGAGCGCCTTTCTCTCTTCCAACCAGATTTTTTCGCGGGTAGCGCCCAGTTCATTCAGGTCGGCGTTCGTGTCCACGAGAATGTGCAACAAGGCTCCGCGCTTTTCGACGCTGAGAGTCGGTGTAGAGATGCGCGTTCCATCTTCCTGCACAATGAAATTCGCAATCGTTGGGGTGATTGGAACTCCCGCCGGCAGAGCAGGCGCAGACACAAATACCTTCAAATCAGGAAAGCGCGAGGTGTCAATTTGTGAGATCGCCGGCAGAATAGTTGCCTGCAGGCTCGGCACGGGGATCGTCAACGCATCATTCCCGGGCACATCTTTAACCCGAACGACCAGATCGGTTTTGCCTTCAGCGGCACTTGAGGTATATACGATCACGTATTGGCTTTTCAACTGGCTCGAGAGACGATCAAACAGTTTGGGCAAGTCCGAAGATAACCGGCTCGTCAGACTGTACCCTCGCGTGTTCGTCGAAAGGCGACTCAGTGCAGCCGTCACGGCGCCAAGTCTAGCTGGTTGAGACGCCAAATCTCGACTGTATGCCGCGATGGTATACACGGGGATATCAGATTCGTCAGCCTGCCGGATGATATCATCCAGCGAGTATCGTCTACTCAGATTGTCATCGCCATCGGTAAATAGGACTACGGCGCGCCGTCCGCGCGGAATCTCCGCCGCTTTTTTCACTGCATCCATCGTCGAATCCCAAAGGGCGGTGTCTTTGATCTCGGCGTTAATGTTGCCAATGCATTCGGACAAGATTTTGCGATCCGAGGTGAAGTTGCACCGCAACGCGGATCTATCGTTGAATGTGTAAACCGCGAAGACATCCTGGGGTGACATTTTCTGAATGAAAGCCAAAGCCGAATTCTTGAGGAGGTTAATCGGCAGGTTTCCAGCGGCGTCCGTGTCGAGCATACTGCCAGTGGCATCGAGCATCATCACAATCGAGATCTGATCGAGTTGGGTAGAGACCGTGTCAAGATTGACCGGGGTGCCCCCTTCGGACAGGGCGAAGGATCCCTGCGGGATGTTCACCCGAGGTGTGCCATCCGCTTCCAAGACCGAAACATAGACGCGCACTTCGGGGAAATTGGTCGTGTCAACATAGTTGATGCTGACCGTCGGTCCAGTTGGGGATTGCGCTGTCGCCAGACTGAAGGACAAGACTACAAGCGTGGCGATACAACTGATCGTTGCAAAGAGTTGTTTTGTTGACATTGCCTGATCTGCTCCACCCCTTTACTTTGGAGAATGGGGTACCAAGAATCTCAATTTCACATCGCCGATTTCAATCTCATCGCCGTCCTTGATCTCGCGCTTTGATCCCTTCGACACAACCTCTTTGTTAACCCGAGATTCATTCCGGCTCTCGGCGTTAACCCACAAATACCAAGTGCCGTTGGGTTCGCTCAGGATCGCGGCATGTTGACGTGAAACAGTGTTACCGCCCGGTTCTTTCGACAGATCAATATCCGGCGGTGGGGAGGCGGGTGTTCTGCCGATGGTTGTTTTATAGCCAGCCAGAGGGTACCCATCCGGATTACTCGTTGAAGCCAAACTGGGACGACGCCACGGCTCTCTGCCTTCACCGCGCAAGGATGCCTGGACACGCGGATGGTCGGGAACGAGAACCAGGAGGTCTTTGCCAAGCGCGTTTGCCCGAGGCCAATCTTGACCGCGCACCGCCGATTCGAAATTCCGTTCAAGGGTCTTGATCTTATTCTCTTTAACGCGTTGTTCAATTTGAGCAAGGAGTTCTTGCGCCTCTATGTAATAGTCCGAGTTTTGGGGAACACGCCTGCACCATTCCTTTGCCTTTTCCCACTCTTCGATCTGAAACTGCCGTCGCGCCTGCCGGATATGCGCGCTGCCGATATCTTGGTCCTCTAGCCCGATGCGATCAATCGCGGCGATCAACTCACGCGGCGTTTGAAAGCGATCGTCAGGATGTTTTTCAAGGCAACGCTTGACCAAGTCCTCGACCTCGGGCAGGATTTCTTCATTGTACTTTGTGACCGGGACTGCAGTGCGTTCAGCAATGTCCTTTGCCAGTTGGAGTAGGGTTGTTGTGAACTGAAACGGCGGACGGCCGCAGAGCATTTCATAAAGCGTCGCCCCTAGCGAGTAGATGTCGGTCTGGATACGCGGCGTCCCAAAATTGAGCGGATCCACTTGCTCAGGTGAGAAATAGGTGGGCGTCCCGGCAACCTGGCTACTCGTGACATTGGAAACATCCAAGGCCATACCGAAATCAAGGACCTTGACGTCACCCGGTGGGGTGAGCATGATGTTGGATGGCTTAATATCGCTATGAATGATCCCTTTGTCGTGCGCACTCGCGAGCGCCGCGGCAACTTGGCGCGCAATCTTCAAGGCGTCTTTTTGCTCCACGGTTCTAGTTGCCTTCAGCAACTCGGCGATGGTTTTGCCCGGGACGTATTCCATGACGATGTAAAGATACTTTTCTTCGACGCCGAAAAATTCAAAGCGCGCGATATGCGGATCATCACGCAGTTGTGATAGGATTTTCGCTTCCGCGCTGAAAGCTTTTCTAAAATCCTCGTGTTCCCCCGCTTTCCTCTGAATCACTTTGACAGCAAACAATTCGCGGGTCTCTTCGTCCCGTGCCAAGAATATGCTGGCTTGCTTGCTTTCAGATAGTGTGAAAAGTATTCTGTAGCGCCCTTCGCGCAAGGTGTCACCAACGGTTAGCATTGTCATTCACCTAGAGTCGTTCTGGATTTTGCCGCAAGGGTTTTTCGAATTTCAGCCCAGCGAGAATTCCCTTCCATGCTTTGACTACCGGGTTCGAATCTGCCAACGCACTGGGAAGGTTCCCGACGTTCACCTCTGTTTCGAAGAAAGCATTATGCTCTGGAATTCTTCCCAAGCAGGGCAGTTCAAACAAGGACTCGATACTTTCTGGCTTGATCTCCGAGTAGGAATTGATCCGGTTTAACACAAGCGAAATTGCTCCCATGTCAATCGCAAACTCAGGATCCCTGAGTAGCTCTAATGCTGCCCGCGTTTGACGGATAGCGAGCATGTCCTGGGAACAAACTAGCAAGATGCGCGATGCCGCCTGCAGCGCGGCGAGCGTAACATCGGAGATAGTGGCTGTGGTATCCACGACGGTTACATCAAAGTAGCGACGCAGTGCCTGAAAGACACCTGCGACGTTTTGTCCAACAATATCGTCGGCTTGACGCGCGTTGGCAGGCGCTGAGATGAAAGCAAGTTCACATCCGCCATCTAAGACCTTCTTCGAGACGAGACTCTCCAGCGTGCTAGAATTCAGCGAATCTACATTTGCAACCAAGTCGCTGATCGAATGGTGGGGCTGGAGATTGAGATAGACTGAGTCAATTCCGAATTGCAGATTCAGGTCAACCAGAGCCACTTTTCTTTTCGCATCTTGTTGCGCCAACAACAGCGCCAGACCAACGGCAAACGCGCTCTTGCCGACCCCTCCCTTGGGACTATAAACGGTGATGATTTCCCGCCCCAATGTCGTTGCTGGTTTCCTAGCTCCCCTAGCAAGCCGTTCTTTGACCGAACGGACTAGTTCAAATGCCTGATGAATGCGGAGATCCAATTCTTCGCCTGAAACGATCCAGCCCTGGGCTGAGTTGGCAATCTTGATCGCGCCGCGTGCGCCAGCACTCATCAAATCGTGATAAGATGACAAGTCATCGGCTTGGGACAGCACGACCGGTGCGACGGCTGGATGCAGCGCACAAATTTGGCGGACTAGCTGGAGGAAATTGATATCCTCTATTCCATCTGCAATGAGCACAACATTCGGGTCAACGTCCCCGATTACAGAAAGACACTGCCGTCCCGTCTGCAAAGTCTGCACGAGTTCAATTGGGAACCGATCGGTCAGATGCAGGCGGATCGTCTCAATCAAACTGGCATCAGATGCGACGGCCATCACGCGGATCGTCGTTTGGCGCAAGGGTGATATTTCAATCATCTTGAGGTTTCTCGTGGTCGAAGATTTGTGGGCTAACGCTATCCCCATCGTTTGACCCATTTGACAAGTTCTGCTATTCTTGTCGAGTCAGGGTAGGCAATTATACCGATGAAATCATCGGGAAAAATCGGATTTCTCAAATAGATCTCTCGAACTTGGAAGGCGTCCCTGCCCAGCAAAGCAGTCATCTCTGCATAAAGTTGGCTTGCCCGCACTGAGGTTTGGTGTTTCCACTGGACAAGCATTTGCGAACGCTGATCAACAGTCACTGTTTGCTGACCGTGCAGGATCTGCCGGAAGACACCTTTGGCGCCATCCATCTTAAACATTGAGCGTGGACCGAAAAGATTGGCAAGCTCCTGCATCAGATCGCTCTTGGTCTCACAGGGCAAACGTCCTATGCCTTTGCAAAGAACAAGCGTTACAATGTGTCCATGAATTCGATCGAGTAACGCTTGGACTTGCTCTTTGTTTGCATCCTTTTCAGAATTCACAAAATTTGCCGCTGTTTCAACTAATAGTTGGATTCCTCCATCAATCGTCTTGGCTTCAAATATCTCAATATCGAATCCTGGCGTCAGCAAGTTCCGTGCGATCCTTGCTTGCTGAACTGCATTGTCGAGTGTCGCAGCAGAATGAATCGAAACGATGCTCGTGTTTTCAACTTGCTTGTACGCATTGACAAAGTCATCCAATTGCGCCGGTAGTAGTCCTGGTAGCGCTCTGTCCGTTGCGAATTGTGCTGGTCCCTCCGTACTGACAACTGTTTGTGAGCCAAGACGATAGCGCCGTGGAACGACCAGAACCCGATATTGCTGCACAAAGCCGGATTTCAGACTGATGCTGGCGTCCGTAGCTATGACGACACGGCGGCGAGTGTCATTCACGGGCCAATCTCCGGATGCCGCGTGGGCACCCTCTTACAAGGTACAAGATGCAAACGATTGAAATCATCCTTGATGTTCTCTACATTGGGATTTTGGTTACTGTATCGTACACCGACCTACGCTGGCGAAGAATTCCAAACGCCGTCGTGCTTCCGGGTATCCTGACCGCGTTTCTGGTAGCGATATTCAAGGCAGAATTACCTGCTGCCTTCCTCGGAGGTTTCATCGGCGCGATATTTTTCATTATCCCGGCAGTTATCTTTGGACCCGAGCGCGCTGGGATGGGCGATGTGAAACTGGCGTTGTTTATGGGACTGCTACTTGGATTTCCGGCAATTTTCTATGCGCTCGCAATCGCTTCGGTGTCAGCGCTCGTCGTCATCCTTCCGGGAATCGCGTTTTGCGGATGGACGAGAAAGACTGTGATTCCGTTTGGTCCATTTCTTGCGTTTGGGGCGCTGTTCCTGCTCGTCCAAAGATTGATCTGATTGCTATTTGTATTGCTCCGGCGCAACGGTCGGAACAGGTGCGACTTTGGTGTCGTCCAAACGGCGGAGAACAAGCCGAACCTCTTTGCCAAACACTTCCATAAAGGTCAGTTTGGCTGCTTCCTCAAGCGATACCGCTAGAGTCACGACCGTATCGCGCTTCTCTCCTGATTGCAGTGCGCCAAGTTGTGATTGCCCCTGCGCGTATAATATCGTTGCGGTCAGCCCAGTAGTTGGTGCTATCTGAGACGATGTTCCGAGATTGTTAACCCAAGACACGGACAAGACAGTCACGTTCTGCAGCAAAACTATCGTTCGCTGGAATTTCTTTCCACCTCCCGCGCCCCCGCTTTCCTCAAGTTCATAGGACGCGATCACATCCACCTTGTCACCAGAGCGCAGATAGCCGCTCACGCTCGTGACATTGCTCACGGCGAGACTGACTGCACGCAGGTTGGGAGGAATGACAAACGACGTCTCAATCATGCTGGGCAACAGGATGTCGCCCTTTTTCAGAGGGATCAAAGTGTAACCATCAAGACGGTTTCCGAGATGGGCAACGATTGCGTTCGCGTCTGCGGCGTCAGGAATCACAAAAGCGGATTCTGGAGTAAACAGGCGTGGGCGTTTCTCGACTTTCAGCGTCCCATCCAACAGCCTGGCTAAAGTGAGCGAAGCGCGTGCCGGCACATCCTTGGCGACCACGATCACGTTGATCTGTTCACCATACTGCCGTTTGGTTTGCGCAACTTCGTCATTTGCCGATTGTAGAAAAGACAAGGCAAAACAGCCAGCCATACAGGAAAGTATGGCGGCTAGAACAAACAACGCGATTGCGCGACGACGGTTCTTGTTCATGAATGTATCCTTGTCCCAAATCAATATTGGTGCTTGGCTCGTTGTGCGGCAACGCCTCCCAATGCGGCAAAGAAACTGAAGAGTACAATTGAAGTCAATAGGGAAATAATACTGAAACGCTCTGCCAAGATATTTAGCAACGATTGTGGTATTATCGCCCCTATGCCGACCAATGCGCCCGTCGCCGCTTCATTTTCAGACGCGCCCATTGCCGCAAGAAAGCCACAGAACACTAGAAAGAATACTGTAATAATAGAGTCTGCACAGACACCCACTTGCCCTTTATCAAAGAGCATTATTCCAATTCCAGAAGAAACAATCAAGAAAGTGTATAGGACAACTCCCTTCAGGGGCTGTCGCCAATCTATTTTTGTTGCCATTCGGGATTCATATCCTTTCTGAACATTTGATTCCGAGAGAGCCCAGGTTCAACCTTCAAACGGAATGCGGTAGCCGGAAATAAACTCGTCCATTTCACGGGATAGCGACTCGGTCAGAGTATTACTGAAACTCTCAGGGGAGGCCATCCTCAACGATCTTGCAATATCAGAAAGAAAATACTGCAATGCTCCCCTTGTTCCTTGAGCCGGATGGGCTGTAACAGCGGATCGATTCGAACGAATGTTGTTTGACAGAGACTGTACAACTTCCCTCAGTTCCATCATTTTCAAATTGGCAGAACGACCTGCATTCTGATAGCTGTTATGAGCATTCAGTATGCGGTCTATCTCCTCAATTGCAATCGTCGGAGAATCGTAGAGCGCCTTCAATTTTGGATATACCCATATCGTATTTTTCTCCACCTCTTCTAGCAAACACACAATCTCTTCGAGTTTGGCCAGCCCTTTCTGTGCCATATCACGTTCGTTTGCAATCAGGTCCGGCAAGAACTGGCGCCACTTTTCAGCTGAGTTCTGAAAACTCTCCAGCGAGCGTTTTGCGGCATCGGGTACTTGAAGGAATGCTTGAACTGAGTCCGGCTTCGTTTCCTGTAGAAATACCAAACTTGCTTGGCAGAGCCGCGCTACCATACTACGATTCCGCGAAGGCATGCCTTCTTCATTAACAACTAATCCTCCAGTCATCTGAGGATCATTTAAAGGTATGCCCATTATCTCGCTACCGCGATAGTAGAAAATGACGCACCAGTTTTTTTCATGAAGGGTCAGTCGCTTGGGAAAAATGAAGACTCGTTCACCGTTGAGCTTATAGTTTGTTGCGATTCGTTTCAGTGAATCCAATGCATCTCCTTTTCATGGATGCAGCGATGTCCAGAGTGAATCACAGCCCAACCGCCGAAAGGATCCCGCCCACTGCGCTACCGATACCATTCATGGCATCGCCGACTGCCTTTAACCCAGACCTGAGGAATTGCCCGATTTCGTTACGGTAACGTATCAGGGTAAGTATGCCAGCACCAATAGTTAGTCCTGCAATGACTGCAGTTAGCCACGCGGGTGCCGTCACGAAAGCGGCAATCAATCCTAGAATTCCTGCGAAAGCTAGCAAAACTCCGCTGGTAATATTAAGTACGCCATTGACTTTTGAATCAGGCTCGGTGCCTTTCAATTCATTCCAACCCTGCCAGATCTGAGCTATTCCACCGATCAATCCCAGGAACGGCCCCAGTACTTTGAGAACCTGATATAGCCAGGGGAATTTTCCTACTAGACCAAATGGATTCCAACCATGATTAAATTTGAGTGCCGAAAAGACCGTTGTGCTGTTGTGCATGTTTGCCCAGCCAGCCAACTCCGAGATGCCGCTCGCAATTTTCCCCCCGCCATCGAAGAGCGCGCTGGCACCCTTTAGATCTTTTTCAAATTGCGATGCAACCCCAGTAATTGCACCAGCACCATCAAGCAGTAGCTTGACAGGTTGGCCCTTGGCAACATCTTCCAGGATATCAACACCACTACTAGCCAATCCAAGCCAATCAAATCCATCCTTTGCCGGCTCGGCACTTTTGCCTGTTGCCTGTTGGTTATTTGCGTTGGTGCCCTTTCCACTTGAATTACCATAGTTCTGCCCTGAGGCGGACTGGGGGTTGATTGATGTAGTCCCCGCTTTGCCTTCAAAGCGGTCTCTTTGAGTCACCTCCGCCGTTGTGTATGCGTCAATCAATGTGCTCACCCGCCCGCTGAAAACCAAAAATGTGGCCAACAGGATAGCAAACACCGTGGCTGCAAGCCCAATACTTTGGATCGTGGTGAGTCCCTTGTCGTCCAAAAGAGTACCGAGGATCCGGCGTAGAATTTTTTTCATCTTTCCCCCCTTCGCGTTAATCGTTTTCGGCTTTGGCGAAAAATGTCAATCTGGGTAAGGTACGCCCCGATAACTTATCAGACGCGCCTTCCAAGCCACTTCAAGGTAGAACAAGTATGTTTTGTATCGGTCTTCTTTGACCCCAATGACTTTCCCCGTTGGGTCATAGATATTTGTTCTTTCGATTTCTTCTCTAGCGCAAGTGTGTCTAACGTATCTAATCAAACCATCAAACGGATAATTGTAAATTTCAGATGATGCTTGGGCACGCACAGGCATCCCGCTAGCGCCTGTATAACCTCCGACCGCTGGAACATATCCTCTCGATGTGATTAGCGAAAGGACAAGAGCATCCAACGGAGCACGATTCTCACAATCTTCACCGCACCGTTTAAGTTGAAAAGTACCCGGAACGACTGAAGTGTTGTTTTGATCTGCAACAAACTGAGCAGTGCCCGTGCCGCGTGTCTGATTTGATATCAGTGCGCCATAAATGCGTGCCAGGTACCGTTGCCGAAAAATTAAGTTTTTCAAATACGCTTCATTGTTTTGTTTAGCATCAATCCGCCTACAGTCCCCCTCACCCAGGGTCCCATTTCCATCCAGATCGCCACCCTTGTAGTAATCATTGTGCGGGAAGGGTACTTTTCCTCCAAGAGATGGGCTATAGCTCAAGATCTCTGCAAAAAACTCTGCTGCTGCGAGGGATGCTGCATCTGCCCCGTTTTGCGATGACCGCCGAGTGATATAGAGACTGGAAAAATTCAGAAAGAAGGGAGTCAGCAAAAGGAACCCGAACGCGAGCCCTATGATGATATAAATATTGGCTCCTCCGCCTTCTCCTTGAATTCGTCTGAAAGTTTGGGAGGCAGAATATTTCAACGGAAAGTACATCGCATTTGTTCCCTTCGCATCGTAGCACTCGCCTGAATAGGGACATCCTTGGGCGAAAAGAAAGGATTCGGAACGGTCAGCAGCGGCAGGGTCACAGTGACTTTCACATAGTCGCCGCTATATTCGGGGATTGCTGTCGCGCTGAATCCTGGGCTTGCGCGGGTGACCGCCTCACCGATGTTACCACACACGGCGGCAGCACGCGCACCCTCGCGCGCTGCGCTCATTGCTGTCATGATTGTGAATCCACCCAACATGACTTGGAAGATGATCAGCGCCACCATTATCAAGAGCGGAAGTAAGGCAATAAATTCGATAACTTCTATTCCGTCTTGTCTGCCGGCAAGCGTCTTGATTCTCTGGAACATCGCGCAATACCCCCAAGGGTTCTTCGGTGAACCTAAACGTACAATACCGAAGAACCGGGACGGTTCCCCGAGCCGTGATATGCTCAAGATATTGGTGGGCTAAGTTTTGACAATCGGGCTGCCTCTGGTAAAAACGGTGTATCCCAATCACCCGTTTCATCAGGAGGCAACCCGATGGCGAAT
>Ga0194126_10001184_pt1 | contig 44088 bp, 37 predicted proteins | sample TA2KigC150mmetaG_FD_148641 | JGI IMG/M metagenome (GOLD analysis project Ga0194126, IMG submission 148641) | Freshwater microbial communities from Lake Tanganyika, Tanzania - TA2015035 Kigoma Deep Cast 150m | ecosystem: Environmental > Aquatic > Freshwater > Lake | place: Tanzania: Lake... | reverse complement strand
GGGCGGTGCATCCTGTCACGGATGTCCCGGCGGCCACTGTGGTCATCGATCCCAACGGGGTCCTGCCGATCGTCCAGCCGGTGCGCTTCATTGATCCCGCAAACGTCGTGACATTGAGCGCCTCCGCGTCGCACGTCGTGGAAGGGGGAACATGGTCGGTGCGCCTCCGGGCCCAGGGACCGACCCCGGGTGGAACCGTTGTCCAGCTGACCGCAAAGGGGGATCTCCGCCTCGCCGACTGCAGTGTCACGGGGGCAACCGTTTTCCCGGGTGGAGAGGGTCTCTTGGCGACGATCCCATCGTGGGTTCCTGGAATGCCGGGTGGGGAGATCACGATCGGGATCACGCCACGACGGGATTCCGTGGCGACGACCCCACCACGGCATCTCGCGCTCGTCTTCGATCAGAAGCAGGCCGGGGCCTGCCTGCCTGGAGCCAGCCAGCAGCGGCCCTATGTCGCGGTTCGGGTCTCGGATTCCAACGATGCGTCGAGGCCGCCCGTGGATGTGGATGGCGACCACCTGCCGGATGATTTCGAGATCCCGCGAGGATTGGATCCGTTTGAAATCAGCCACCACGTCGGCGATGCGGATCGCGATGGACTCGGGGATCGGGAGGAGTTCCTGCGGGGCACCGATCCGGAGTCGGCGGATCCGGATGGCGACGGGCTGAATGACTTTCTCGAGGGCCTCTTTGGCCTGGATCCGTCGACCCAGGATGCCTCGCGTATTGATGTGGGGGTGGATTGGGTCCCGATCCGCCTGAGGACCTTGGGTTCATTCCGAGAGAGGGGTGAGGGATGCTATCGATGTCACGCCCCCGGGATGCGGGTGGGCGGCCTTGAGCTGACGGAGAAGACGGCCACGACCAGCTCGGGTTCCGCGGGGCTTCTCGAACGGCTTGTCCTCGTGAAACCGGGTTCGACCCACCTGATCCAACTCCTGCCACCCGAGGAGTACGGCCCAACGGCCGTGGGACAGCTCTACGATGCCGAGGTTCTCCCAGTCCGCTCGGGCCCTCCAGGATTCATGGTGCTGGAGGGATCCCCGGCGCTGCTGGGTCGGTCGAGGACGGCGGATGCCACGACATTCAACCGGACCGCGACACTCCGGGTTCCCCCGGCACCACGATTGGGAGTCGATGCGGATCGGGATGGCATGGTCCGGTTCAACACCACGGATGCGACGTCCCTCCGGACGCCGTACCGCTTCTGGATCAACAACGACAGCGACGTGGGTGATCAGGAACAGATCCCTGTCCGAACACCGGATCATGTCGGAGCCCGAATCCAAGGGGTGCGGGATGTCGAGGATCTGGCGCGGCTGTGGATCGCGTTGGATGGGATGGAGGATCTCTGGGCAATGCCCGGATTCCGCCTCGCCCTCGAGTGGCGACGGATCCATTCGGGGCAGCCGGCGATCCACCTGTTCTCGGCGGGTTCCTGGAAGACCGGGGGACGGCAGTATCTGGAGACGCTCGACGGAGCAAGGGAACAGGCGGGTCTGACGGTGGCAGGCAACGACCAAGCGATCCCCGATGAGACATCGGGGGATCCGCTGCTCAAGCCGGGTCGACGCCTGGTGCTCCCGGCACGACAGATGGCCGCGGATCGGAGGCAGGGGTCGAGACGTCATCTGGTCTTCGAGGGGGTCTCAACCGGTCAGGGCGAGCTGGTGGCCCTCCTGCTCTTCAACGGACGGGTGGTTTGCGAGTCGGCGCCCCTGCATCTGCGTCTTCTCGATGTCCAGGAGATGTATTCGCGAGGACAGGGAGGTCCGGTCGATGCCTTTGATCCCCCGTTTCGCTATGCCGAGACCCAGCCACCGGCGCTCGCCATGGGTCTGGCTCCATGGCTGCCCCAGCTGGGGCATCAGGTCGATCCGGAGGAGGACCCGCTGGCAACCGTCTTCATCCATGGGTGGAATCTATCCGACAGCGAGTCGTCCGGGTTGAGCGACACGCTGTTCAAACGGCTGTGGCATTCGGGCTACAAGGGACGGTTCTGTGCCTTCCGCTGGCCGACCACGATGCTGGAGGAACCCACCCTCTCGGATTCATTCAACGTCGGCGAGCATCGCGCCCTCGAGTACGGCGCGGCATTGAGGATCCTCCTTGCCGGTCTTCCGGCCGGATATCGGTGCAACCTGATCGCCCATAGCCAGGGGGGCATGGTGGCCGTCTCGGCGTTGCGCTCGGGGGCTGTGGTCGAGAATAGCCTGATGCTCCAGACGGCGGTGCCGGCCAGTGTGGTGGATCCTGGCCGCCACCTGGACTGGATGTCCCTGGCCGTGACCGACTTCAGGGCACCCGAAGGGTTGGCCACCCCCGACCGGTTCGAGTCCGACGGCGGTTACCGTGGGATGCTGGGTGCGGTGGACACGCGTCTGATCAACTATTTCAACGAGGCGGATTTTGCCCTGCAGACGGGACGTGTGCTGGGCGTCACGGCAAACTGGGTCGAAAACCAGCTAATGCAGAAACCGCACTGGCCCGGACTGTCGGATTTCCGCAGGTATGCCTGGATCGCCACCGCTCCCGCTGCTCCTGTGGATCTAAGACCCCGATATGCGCTGCAATCGAATCCGCATCGCATGCTGCGTCCTGTGATCCGGGCCCATGAAATCCTCGCATTCATTGCCCGTTCCCGTTCCCGGGCTCTGGGTACCGAACCGAGAGCCCGCGGCCTACTGCACCCAGGCAGCGGCGTTGATCTGGCCGCCGCCCCGTTTGCCGTCGGCGCCACGCGGGACGACCACAGTGCGGCATTTGCGCGAAGCCTTCCCATGGCATGGCCGATCATCTCCCGCATGACCCAGGATCTCGAACGCCTATGAAGAACATCCGCGGTCTTCTCATCTCGGGTCTGTCCGGGGCTCTGGTCGTCTCAGGTGTCCTTGTGTGGCGCATCGCCCACGGTCCTGGGTCGGCCAACCGGCCAACGGTGTCGCGGTCGGCTCAGGCAGAAGCGGCGTCAGGTTCGGTGGAGTCGACAGGTCCGGTCCCGGAATCCATCGGATCCAAGCCGGGAGTCGGCCAAACGGATCCCATCGCCGAGGAGGCGCTCGAGGCTCTCCGACGTGATCCCGAGTGGCGATGGCGGCGTCCTATCGCGTTCTGGGGACTCGTGCTGGATGAGCTCGGTCAACCGGTTGCGGATGCCCGGGTCGAGATGACCTGGACCGACCTCTCACCGGCTGGGCATTCCTCGACAACCATGACCTCCGATGGATCGGGCCGGGTCCGCCTCGAAGGAAAGGAAGGAGCCGTGCTGACCGTCCGGGCGAGTCGCGAGGGATTCCACAGCACCCGGGAAGCCCATCGCATCCTCAACTATGGCGAGCCGTGGGATCCACGGTTCCACCGACCAAACCCGGACCAGCCTGAGGTGTTGCGCCTCCGAAGAAGGGGTCCGGCGGAGCCTCTAATCCACCGCGAGACTTTGAAGTTCCCGATGACGTCCGCGACCGGGGAGATGGTCATCGATCTTGTGGGGCAACGCACGGTGGCAGTGGGCGGCGATCTTCGGGTCGTGGTCCATCATGGCCCCGAGCGGTTGGTCGAGGGTCGACGGCGGTTCGACTGGGCTGTGGTCCTCTCAGGGGTAGAGGGCGGCTTGGTGGCGCATGAGGAGGAGTTTCCCTTCCGGGCTCCCGATGTGGGTTACCTGCCTGAAATCCGATTCCAGCAGGCGGCCGAGGATCCGGCCTGGCGGGAAGGCTTCGAAGGACGGTTTTTCCTGAGAAGCCGAAACGGTACCGTCCATGCTCGAATCGAGTTGAGGGTCAGTCCGTTCCCGAGAGGGGCCCCGCCCACGGTCACCCTACTGGACTACCACCTCAACCCGAGCAGCTCGAGGAATCTGGAATACACGCCGGAACTCGATGTGAGCGCGGAACATTATGACCGGGCTCGGAGAGAGCCTCGTTGAGGGAGGGAGCGGAAGCAGAAACGTGGAGGAATTGACTCACGAGGGCATACGGAAATGAGAATCAATCCCATGGCGAGAGCTGGCCGTACGGATCACAGATCCCGGAAAATGGCGTAGCAACCTCTGTGGCTGCCGCTTCTACGGGAGTTCCGCATAGCAGCCCAGGGTAACGCCATTGGGACCTCACGGCGCAATCACCAGCCGCCGGTAGCGGTGGGTCTCCTCCCGTGTCGAGGCGAAGGTCGAATGGGTCTCGCCGGTTCCGAGGATCACATCACCATGGTTGCTCCAGCCGGTGAGGTCCTCGCTCCACTGGAGGCGGTATTTGAGACCCGGTTCGGTCGCGAACAGCAGCTCCACTGCGGGCTGGATGACCAGGGTGTTGGTCTTTCCGGCCAGCCCAAGGATTTCCTGGTCGGCCAGGGCTCGGTCGAAGATCTGGAGCTGGTCCAGCCCTCCTCGATAGGCGTAGGGGGAACCGGATTGTCCACCGAAGAAGGCGCCGATGTTCATGCCGAATGCGAACTGATGGATCTTGGCCCGGCTGTCCGAGATCTTGAGGTAGGGCATCGGTCCTGTCGTCACGGGCTGACCGTCCTTGAAGAGGGTCGCGGTGCCGGTGACGGCACCCTCGGGCACCTTGAGAACGACCGCGACATGCGTCCACTCGTTGGTCTTCAACAGAGCCGGAGACTGCACGGTTCCCCAGCTTCCCGAATACGACTCGCTCCAGACTGAAACGATGAGGCTCCCCTGGTACTCCCCGATGAGGACGCTGATTCCGTCGTTGCCCTCGGAATAGATGGCCGCAGGCGTCGTCGTGGTCAGCACCCTGGGGCGGATCTAGGCAGACCAGGTCCAGGAACGCCGATTTTTAAGGTAGTCCACCGAGGCGGATCCAATGAAGTCGCGCCTCTGCAGGTCGAGGGCCTGATGAGTGGCCCCGGACCGATCGGGCCCGAACACCGCGGCCTGGCTCACGAGTCCGGGTGTCGGAAGACCGGTTCGGTTGGTGATCCAGCCATCGAACCGGTAGTCGGCGATCAGACCATTGGTGGTCTGGGCGAGGGATGTAAGGAGGCCGGAGAGAACGGCGAGGAATCCGACCAGTACCAGCGCTCTTAAAGTCAGCATACGGAGGAGAAAAAGATCAGGACGTCGCGAAGGATTTGCCACAGACATTTCTGGCTAAGGACTGATCCATCTACCCAAACCATCGCAATGGCCCGATCCGTGCCGGTCTGGGATTCCATCCCGGATGTCACGTGTGACCCTCCTTTAATTCGGTCTTGAGGCGTGGCGCATCTGCTCGAGTTCCCTCCTCAGGGGATTCCAGTAGATCCGGTCAGCAACCCGCTCCATCCACTCCTCCTCTGCCAAGGCCGCCTCGATCGTCGTCACGTCGCCATCCAGTGCCGCCCAAAGAAGGGGCCGCACTCCAGCTGCAAGATCCTTTGCCACTTCGGGAAATTGCCGCACCAGATCGATCAGCAGCTCCGGTGTCCGGCATTCCCTCAGCCAGAATCGGGATTGTTCGAGGACGGGTTCACCTTCGCAGGCTGCATGGTCTGCCTCAATCAACCGACGGATCATTGGCCAGTCCTTGTCCCGCTGGGTCTTCTTGGCGAGGACGAGGTCGGATAGGGCCATCAGTTCGTAGATCGTTCCCTCGGCACCGTTGAGGGTCGTTCTTCGTTGCCAAAGCTCTGGGAAAGGGGCCACCCCCCTCATCCTGGACATGATGTCCACCCGGAGCCCCGCGGCTTCGGGATGGTGGCAGCGGAAGTGGATGGCATGCCCCCGTTGGAGATGGTCCCTGGAAAATGGGGGCACAGCGATGACGGTAGCCTTCAGTTCGGCCAGGGCGGTATCGATCCGACCCATGTTTTGAGGGTCGGTAGCAATCGCAAAATCGGTGTCTCGGCTAAACTCCGCCGCGCCGTAGAACACGCAGGCCTGACCGCCCATCAACAGGGCGTGAACCCCGCAGCTCTGGAAAGTCGAAAGGACTTTGTGAATCTGGTTCCGGATCAAGGCTGCCTCCCTGGGCGAGATACTGCGCCCACAGTTTCATGCTCTCGTCCCATCGCTCCAGAGGCGAAAGCCGGAACCATTCCTGCCACTCGTCATCTGGATCCCGATGCATGCTTCCAACGCTCGCATAACGGCCCTTCGATGCAAACCGGATCCCAGCCGCCCATCCCGGGCCGATTCGTTGGCCTGCTGGAATGACGTTGTCAGCAGTTCCCAACGGGTGAAACGGAGCCGTGAAGGTGAGAGGTCCCCGAGTGTTCCTGGCGTTCATGCGCCGGCCCGCATGGATTCTCCTGGTGCTTGTGGCGGTGGGTTGTGGCATCGGGGAGCGCAATGCGGCCATGCGGGCGCTGCTGGCGACGAATGCGCCGCGAAGCGTGGTGGAGTCCACGCTCGGGTGTCGGATCCGGATGACAAGACGGGAGAGTCCCTGCTGGGTGGGTCGGGCACCGACCCATGCATCGTCGTGGCAGCGGGTCATTGCCCAGAAGGCGCAGCGCGCGGTGGCGGTGGGGCAAACGTCGACCCTCGACGTGCAGACGTACATCTTCCTGGACGGTCTGGACCGGCTCATCGATTTCGAGGTTGGATCACAGTGACATGAACGCCCTCGGTTCCATGACCCTTTTCGTGGTGGCCGCTGCCCTCCTGGCTGGCTGCGCCTACCCAAACCAATTCCGCAATGTTCGGGTGGTCTCAGTTGATGCGGTGTTGGTGGGTGAGGATGTATAGCCGCCCCATATCAATGGCCAGCCGACGAGCTTCTGGCGGTTCCGAGAGCGGTTCCGGATTCCGCCGGGTCCAACCACGGTCCGGGTGATTTCGGGGCGCCTGGGGGAGGTGGAGTTCCCGCTGCTGCAGTTCGAGGCCCAGGCAGGCCAGCAATATCTCATCCAGCGGAAGCGTGGCGGCGGTTCCGACCGCATCATTCTCCGGGGCAGCCTTGAGCGAGTGGTTGTGGAGTTGGAGCGACGGGTGACACCCTGATTCCCAGATCTTCCAAGGAATCCATGTCAGGCCCTGCCAGAACCGGTGTTCTTCTCTACGCAAAGGACCTTGCGTTGGTCTCGGCATTCTATGAGCGGGTGTTGGGTGCGCGTGTGGTCCACTCCGACCCGGAGCATCGGGTTCTCCAGTCGCCGGACGTCCAGCTCATGTCTACGCCATTCCCCGTCAGGTTGCCGAGGGCATTGTCATCGGGGTTCCGCCCGTGCCCCGGGAGAATCAGGCCATCAAGCCGTTCTTCACCGTCGAAAATCTTGCCGTCGCGGAGGCCGTGGTGGAGGGGACAGGGGGGCGCATTTGGGGTCCTGTGTGGCCGGGGCCCGGCATGAAGGTGCGCAACGTCTGTGACCCCGAGGGCAACCTCGTTCATCTCCGAGAAACCGCAGCCTGACATGCCATACTTCTATCAGACGGTGTGTCGAACCGAGAGAGAGGCTCGCACTGCATGGGACGCCACAGAGGGTGTCTTCGATGGGCTCGGGGAGGTCACCGGTCATGCACGCAAGCGGCACGCCGAGTCCTTGTCGTGGCGGTTCGACGACGACCTGCCTGTCGTCGAACGGATGCTTGCGGCATTGGGTAAGACGGGGCGTTTCATCGAGATCAGGGAGGTCCAGGAGGAGTTCTACTGGCGCACGCGATCGCATGCCGTGTAATCCACCCCCCCGTGGCTGCGCTCCGGCCATGGCGGGTCAGTCTGGGGATTCCTGCCACGACTGATTGCTGCCCGGGGGGCGGGGCAGCATGCGGACGGCGTTGGTGGGGGCGGGACAGACCTGCTGGCAGATCCGGCAGCCATTGCAGATGTCGGGGTTCACCATGGGCAGTCCAGCATCCCACTGCATGGCGCCGGGGATGGGGCACTGCTCGATGCAGACCGAGCATCGGGAGGTCAGAGCCAGGCAGTGGCGTCCCGACACGAGGGCAACCCGAAGGGGGTCGGGTTCCGCGACCGGCCTGGGAGCCGGCTGCACCCGGCGGCCGAAGATTCGGAAAAGGTCCCGACGTGAGACATCACCCATGTCGGGAGCCTATTCCCGGATCGAGCGGGCAGCCAGTCCCCTTCGGATCGTCGGCGCGAAGCCAGACTACAACGTCCCTGTGACTGATCCTCGATCACAAAACCACCTCCGGTATTTTAACCTCCATGCCTACCCCGTTTTGGTGGCCCGTCTCACGGAACTGGTGATTCCGGGGATGAGCGACGAGTCAGAGTCTTCGTTTGGAACCGTTCCCGATGAGCGTGTCCCGAGGGAAGGGTGGTGTGCCGCTGCCGGGTCGACTTCCGCTTGCCGGGATCGGGGTGGATGACAGCTTCGGCCGCTCCTTTGGAGGATCTCGGATCCTGTCCAGAGCCTGATGCCTGCCCAACCCCCACCCGCCTCAGCAGCTGTCCCCAGCGCCCCCCGGGCGCTTTGGACGGTCGTGGCCTTTCTCGGACGCCGGCCCGGATGGGTGGCGCTCTCGGTCTCGCTGCTGCTGGTCAACATCGGCATCGAACTGATCCTCCCGCAGTTCCTGGGCAATGCCATCACCCGGCTCCAGGATCCTGTCGCCGCACAGAACTACCCCTTGGCCTGGTCCGTGGTGGTCTTTTCTGGCCTGGTCCTCCTGCGGACCCTGGTTGGACTCATTCTTGGTCCCATCCGCAATCGTACCGCCATCACCACACTGGGGGACATCCGCGCGGCGGTGTACGACGGCCTCCAGCGGAAAAGCTTTGCGTGGCATGACAACGCCCGCACGGGAGAGCTCATCTCCAGGGCCGTGACGGATGTCGGTCGGCTCCAGGAGTTCCTGTTTGTGTGTCTCCTCTTCAGCGTCGACGTCCTGGCAGGTCTGCTGGGAACCCTGGTGCTGGTCTTCCTTGTCAGTGCGCCCCTCGGATTCATCGCGCTCGGTTCCATGCTCCCGACCGTCGTGGCGATGGGATACTTCGCCATCCGGCTCCAGCCTCGGTGGCGGCGCGTGCACGATCGCCACGGGGCGATGAGTACTGTGATCCAGGAGAACATCGCCGGGGTCCGGGTCGTGAAGGCGTTCGCCCGGGAGTCGGCCGAGATCGAGAAGTTCCGCGGGAAGCGGGAGGAATTCCTCCGGGAGGTGGCGGAGACGGTCAACTACTGGGCCGCCCGTGTCCCGTTCGCCCAGTTTCTGTTCGGTCTGGGTCTGCCGTTGGTTTTGTGGGTCGGGGGCCAGCAGGTTGTCCGGGGTGAGATTCCGCTCGGGGATCTGGTGAAGGTGGTCTTCTACCTGCTCGGCCTTGGCGGCCGCATCGGAATCATCGGGCAGATCACCAGCATCCTCCAGAACGCCAGCTCGGCCGCCCAACGGATCTGCGAGATCCTTCAGGACGCGTCCCCCGGAGCCACTCGATGCCACCCGGTTGGGGGCCCGTTCCGCGGCGGAATCCGCTTCGAAGGAGTCGGATTCGACTACAGCTCGACCCCCTCGTTGCGGGTGGAATCCGAGAAGCCCGCCGCCTCCGATGTTGGGCTGTCGGGAAATCCACGCAGTCCAATCGCCGCGGTGGAGGAAATCACCCTGACGATCGAGCCGGGAGAGACGCTGGCGATCGTGGGTCCCACCGGTGCGGGCAAGACGACTCTCCTCTCGCTGGTGCCCGGGTTCCATTGGCCGACACTGGGAAGGCTCCTTGTCGATGGTGTCGATGTCCGCCAACTGGATCCGGCTGCCTTGCGGAGGAACGTGGCGATCGTCTTCCAGGAGACCTTTCTGTTCAGTGCGTCCGTTGCCGACAACATCGCCTTCGGGCGTCCTGATGCCGCCCGTGAGGACATCGAACGGGCCGCCCGGGCTGCCGGGGCCAATGGGTTCATCCGCGAGCTTGCCGAGGGCTACGATACCGTCATCGGTGAGCGGGGTGTTTCCCTCAGTGGCGGGCAGCGACAGCGTCTGGCGATCGCCCGGGCGCTTCTGGTGGATCCGCGGATCGTGCTGCTCGATGACGCCACCAGCGCCGTGGATCCGCGCACGGAGCATGAGATCCAGGACGCCCTGGGCGTGCTCTGCCGGGGGCGGACGACCCTGATGGTGGCGCATCGGCTCGCCACGGTCCGTCGGGCCGACCGCATCCTGGTGCTCGATCGGGGTCGCATGGTCGGGCTTGGCACCCATGAGGTTCTCCTCCAATCCCATGATCTGTACCGGTCCCTGTTCGGCGGACAAGCCGGGGACGGAGGGCGCTGATGACGACCCATGACGACATCGCACTCGACGAGGAGTTCGCGCAGGCACCGATGAAGGGGTCGGTCTTCCGCCGTCTCTTCGGCTATACCCACCCTCATCGCCGACTGTTCGTCGCGAATCTTTTCCTGACGGTGCTGGCCACGGGCTCAACCCTGCTGGGCCCGAAGCTTGTCCAGGTCGGGATCGACCGCTACCTCGAGCCGGCCTTGATGCGCGGCCGGGAGGCTTTCGACGATGCCTTCCGCGGGGTGGGTGTGGTGAGTGCCATCTATCTCGTCAACCTGCTCGCAGGCTGGGCTCTGTCCGTCTGGCAGGTCCGCTCCTCGATCACCATCGGGCAGGGAGCCATGAACGATCTCCGCCTCGCGGTCTTCGAGCACATCCAGCGTCTCTCGTTGAACTATTTCGACCGCACCCATCAGGGGCGGATCATTGCCCGGGCGGATTCCGATGTGGACGCGTTGGATCGGGTGCTGACCTGGGGTACGTCCCAGGCGTTGTCGAGCCTGATCACCTTGGTCGGGGTTGTGATCCTGCTGATTCGCTACGATCTCCGGTTGTTCCTTGCCGTGGGAATCGTTCTCCCGCCCCTGGTCTGGCTGACGCTCTGGTTCCATCACCGGGGACGCGACGCCCATCGGCGACTTCGGGGCACCCAGTCGCGGATCACCGCTGCGATGGCGGAGAACATCACGGGGGTCCGTGTGGTTCAGGCCTTCGGCCGGGAAGACGAGAACCTGCGTCGGTTCAACCGCATGCAAGGGGAGTTCACCGACCGGTGGGTGGCCTCGGCGAGGGTCTTCCACACCTACATGCCGCTGGTGAACCTCCTGGCGGGTGGAGCGACCGCGGTCGTCCTAGGGTATGGAGGATGGCGCGTCATGGAAGGCCTTCTGACCGTGGGGCAATTGGCGGCATTCGTCCTGTACCTGGGACTGTTCTTCGGCCCGATCCAGGTCATGGGCGACCTCTACAATGCGGCCCTGTCGGCTGCGGCCAGTGCCGAGCGGATCTTCGGCCTACTCGACACCGAACCCCAGGTTCGCGATCGACCCATGGCGGTGGACCTTCGACGGCTTGAGGGAAGGGTGGTCTTTGAGCGGGTCCGATTCCGTTACGACACCACCCCGAGGGAGGTCTGGGTTCTTGATGGCATCGATTTCGAGATCCATCCGGGGCAGATGGTCGCCCTCGTGGGGCCGACGGGTTCTGGAAAGACCAGCATCATCAGTGTCCTCGCCCGGTTCTACGAACCCCTGGAGGGACGGATTCTTGTGGATGGACAGGATACGGCGTTCCACACGCTGGGCTCATTGCACCGTCAGATCGGCATCGTCACCCAGGAAAGCTTTCTGTTCACCGGGACGGTCCTCGACAATCTGAAGTTCGGCCGTCCAGAGGCGACGGATGAGGAGGTGATTCAGGCAGCCCGGAGGCTGGGGACCCACGAGATCATTGAGAGGCTTCCAAGAGGATATGCGACGGAGGTGCGGGAGCGCGGTGGCAACCTGAGCGCCGGTGAGCGGCAGCTGATCACGATCACCCGGGCCATGGTCGCGGATCCGCGGATCCTGATCCTCGACGAGGCCACGAGCGCGGTGGATCCGGGGATCGAATCCGTCATCCAGCGGGCGCTGTTCACCCTTTTCCAGCGCCGGACCAGCTTTGTGATCGCCCATCGACTCAGCACGGTGCGGCATGCGGATCTCATCCTCGTCCTCGATCATGGCCGGATCGTAGAACGGGGAACCCACGATCAGCTGGTGGCCTCGGGCGGTGTGTATGCCGGACTCCATGCGGAGTTTGTCCGTTAGGGAATGGCGGGTCGGGGCCGCTGTGCAGCCGGTTCGATCTGGCGGACGCGATTCTAGGACGGAGGGATGAGTTCCGGGAATAGGCAGGACTTGCATAGGGAACCGCCGGGTTCGCAGAACTCCTCGGCGATCTGGAGCAGTCCCTGCTGGATCGCGGCTCCCTGGGGCAGGCGGGGTCGGGTCAGGGAGAACAACCGTTGCCGGATCTGGCGGAGTCGACCGTTGTCCTGTCCAGTGGGCCATTGGAAATAGAGGGCCTCGATCCGACGCACAGCGTGCATGTCCTCCGCGGCCTCGGCCTGGGCGCGAAGCCAGGGCAGGACGGCGTTCATCGCGATGTCGGTCGTCCGGGACTCACCAAGCCACGGAAGATGCAGGGGCTGGCTTTCCGACCTCAGGGTCCAGTGCCTGTTCCAGAACGAGTCCGTCGGAAGGTTCGCCTCGAGGGTCTTCCGAAGCAGAACCCCGGGCGGACGGTCCTCCGAGGCACACTGGTCCAACCAGGTCCTCAGACGTTCCGGAAGGCCACCCTCCGCCCGCCACCGGGCGGCGAGCGCCAGGCGACGCTGGGGATGGTTCGCGGGTCGGACGCCGGTGAACCGCCAGACCTGTCGGGGGAGAATGGCGTCGGACCACCGAGCCCGTTCGCGCCACCAGGTGTCCCAGAGATCCCGGAACAGTCGGACCGCCTCCACGGTCGAAGGGGGATCGACGGGGAGAAGTCCAGAAAGCCCGAACAACCGGGCCTCCCAGGTCCTGGGGTCACCGCAGGCCTCCTCCGCGACGATCTCCGCCAGGTGCTGGAGTGGCCAGCGGTTGTGCTGGAAGCCCAGTGCCGTGAACAGGGATTCCCAGAGCGACTGATCCCGGTCTGTCAGCCGGGACCGGATCCTATGAAACTGGGTCTTCTGCTCGAGGCGTTTCCTGGCCGACGCTGTCAGGAGCTCCGCGAGCGACTCGTGTGGGAGTCCTTGAAGCGAGGGGTAGCAGCGACCGAGGGTTCCAGGGGGAATCGCCAGGAGGGATCCAGTGTCGAGCCAGGGAACCAGCTCGGAAAGCCGGCCTTCGAGGTGGGGTTCGAGTGCCAGTGTCGGCAGTTCCGGATGGGAGGCTGCCGTGTTCCAGACCACGTGCAGCACAACGTTCCGGTAGGCGGGGTTGCGGGCGTGACCATGCTGGAACCAGGCGGTGGGGTGCCGGTCCACCTCGATGTCGCCAGTGCGGGGAGGCGCATCGCCGATCTGGATGATGGCCCGTCGGAAATCCGGACCGGCCTCGCGGTTCCAGAACCCAGGATGCAGAACCCGGAGGGGTTGCCCCTGGGTCAGGCAGAGGGTGCTGCGACGAAGGCGCTGATGCCTCCAGAGCTGCTGCATCCACCGTTCCGGAGGGGGTAAGGATTGAGTTCCGGCGGCCACAGCGTGGATCGGTTCATCGGAAGCCGGGTTCCCGGCAGGAGTGGGTATTGGTGTCTTCACCCCTCCTCCTTGCCCAACCGGCGGTGTCCCGGACAAGAACCGGGGGACACCAGATTTAGGGGGTGGACGGCTTCGGTCCCAACTCCACGATAAGGCGTTCCAGGGATGCCGTCTTCGCGTCGCCGAATCTACCGTTGCAACTCGCCGGCCGCTTCCGGGTTTGATCCGATTGAACGAGCTACCGGAGGCATGCGTCCACAGGAACACCTTCACATGAACAGACCGGGTTTTCTCCAGAGGCTGGTGCTCAAGGGCTGGGTATTCCTCCACTGCGTCGGCCTCCCGTCGTGCGCTGAGCCTGCCGCTCTGGCCTTGGATCCCCGCCGGGATGCGACGGTGGTGGCCGTGGAACGGGTGATGCCGAGCGTGGTCAACATCGCCACCCGGACCTGGGTTGAGCGGGAACACCCCTACGAGGGACTCTGGCGTCAATACTACGGATACCAGCGCAAACCCGAGGCGACCTACAGCCGGGGATCAGGCGTTGTGGTGAACGAGGATGGCTACGTGCTCACCAACACCCATGTTGTCGCCGATGCCGACGACATCTGGGTGAAGTTCGCCGAGGAGGAGGATCCGATCCCGGCGGAACGGGTGGTTCTCTCCAAGGCCAAGGACGTTGCGGTCCTGAGGCTGCGACCCAAGACGCCCCGGAAGTTCCCGACCGTCACCTTCGCCCGGGATGACGATCTCCTCCTTGGGGAGACGGTCGTCGCGCTGGGCAATCCGTTCAACCTTGGGGCCTCGGTATCCCGGGGCATCCTCAGCTCGAAATCGCGCCGAGCGCCCTCCGAGGTGGCCTTGGGCGAGTCGCTCGACATCGCGGATTGGCTGCAGACGGACGCCTCGATCAATCCTGGGAACTCCGGGGGCCCCCTGATCAACCTCCGAGGAGAACTCATCGGCCTCAATGTGGCCGTGCTCAATCCCTCCTACAGCCAGGGCATCGGGTTTGCCATCCCGGTAAAGCAGATCAGCGCGGCCCTCGCCGAGACCCTCAGCGGGGTCACCGTCGGGGGCTTCTGGTTCGGGGCGCAGCTCAGCGGTCTCAATCGCCCACTCCTGGTCGAGGGGGTCCAACCCCGGAGCCCCGCCGCCCAGGGAGGACTCAGGGTGGGCGACGCCATCCTTCAGGTCGACGGCAAGGCCGTGAACAGCCTGATCGACTTCAACCGGGAACTGGTCCAGGCCAAGGCCGATCGCGATGTCGTGCTCAAGGTCTCCCGGAAGGGTGAGGTCCGGATGCTGCGCCTCCGGCTGATCGATGAGCGGGTGTTCTTCAACAACGATCTCCTCTGGAAACGTCTGGGTCTCCGGCTGAAGGCCGCGGAGCCCGGCGGTTTTCTAGTGGAGTCGGTCGACAAGGCGGGTCCGGCCGCCCGGGCGGACATCCGGGTGGGCATGCTGCTGTCCGCCGTGGATGGCGCGCGGATGGATTCGTTGGTGGCCTTCGCGCGTCAGGTCTTCGCGAAGGCGACCGGGGAGAGCCTGAAGCTTGGTCTGGTCTGGGGGGAGCGGCGCGGTCTGGTGGTGTATCGGACCGAGGGCGAGGCCGAGGTGGTGGTGCGTTGATCAGGGCAGGGAAGAAAGGGGCAAGACTCAACTTCTCCTTGGACACCCGTCCGGTCCACGTAGGCTCGCCAGCACGTCATGGAAGCCGCGCCGATGATCGAGGTGAGGGAACTCACCAAGCGCTATCCCGGACGCACCGCGGTCAGCGGCATCTCGTTCACCGTGGGGCGTGGGGAGGTCGTGGGCTTCCTTGGGCCGAACGGTGCGGGCAAATCCACCACGATGCGCATTCTGTCGGCCTTCATGCCCGCCACCAGCGGGACGGCACGCGTGGCAGGATATGATGTCTTCCATGAGCCCGACGAGGTCCGTCGCCGGATCGGCTACATGCCGGAGAACAACCCTCTCCATCTCGACATGCGGGTGCGCGAGTACCTGAAGTTCCGCGCCCGATTGAAAGGGATGGGCTGGGGGCGAAGCCGGGAACGCGTGGACACCGTTCTCCAGCAATGCGGGCTCACCGACGTCCAGAAGCGCATCATCGGACAGCTCTCGAAGGGGTACCGCCAACGGGTGGGGCTCGCCGATGCGCTCATCCATGAACCCGACCTCATCATCCTCGACGAGCCCACCATCGGTCTTGATCCGCACCAGATCCGATCCGTGAGGGCACTGATTCAGGAGCTGGGCCGGCGTCACACCGTCCTGCTCTCGACCCACATCCTGAGCGAGGTCGAGATGACGTGTTCGAGGGTGCTGATCCTGAACCGGGGCGAGATCCTGGCGGTGGACACGCCGGCCAATCTTGAGCGCAATCTCGGTCTGGACGGGCAAGTCGTGGCCGAGATCGCGGCACCGACACAGGAGCTCCGGGATGCGTTCCAAGATCTTCAGGATCTCGAACGGTTCGATCTCAGCCCCCTGGACGGCGGATTCCACAGGGTGGCTCTGACCCCGCGGGATGGGGTCGACCTCCGGCCGGTGGTCTTCGACATCGTGGGTCAGCGTCGGTGGCGGCTCCGGGAACTGACCCGGAGCCGGCACACGCTCGAGGACATCTTCGTCCATCTGACCCGCGGCAGGAGGGATGAGCCATGAGGGTCTTCATGGCGCTGGTCCGGCGGGAGCTTGCGGGAGCCTTCAATGCGCTCACTGGCTGGGTTGTGATGGCGGCCACGGCCCTCCTCACAGGCATCTCGATTGTGGACCTCGTCACGAAGCTGTCCGACCGGCCGACCGACTCCCCGGTGACCGAGCTGTTCTACCAGAGCGCCTACTTCTGGGTGATCCTCCTCGTGGTGTCCCCGGTGATCACGATGAGGACGTTTGCGGCGGAGAAGTCCTCCGGGACCTATGAGGCGCTGATGACGACACCCGTCGGCGACTGGCAGGTGGTGTTGGCGAAATACACGGGGTCGATGCTGTTCTTCGGATTGGTCTGGCTTCCGCTGTTCGGGGTGTTGTTGATCCTGAGGCAGGTGACCGGTGAGGTGGGACTCCTGGATCCGGGGTCCACCGCAGGGGCCTTCCTGGGGGTGATGCTGATCGGTTCGGTCTACATGGCTCTGGGTTGCTTTGCCTCGTCGATGACCCGGAGCCAGATCATCGCAGCGATGGTGTCGTTCCTCCTGGGCATCGGACTTTGGATCGTCAGTCTGCGGCCGGTCTCCACGAACGTGGGTGATGGGCGGTGGGCCCGGCTTCTGGATGAGATGTCCCTGCTCCGGCACATGGACGACTTCGCCAGGGGCATCCTCGACTCCCGCCACATTGTCTTCCACGTGACGATGACCCTCCTGTTCCTGTTCCTGACCCAGCGTGTCGTGGAGAGCCGACGCTGGAAATGACCGCTCCGCGAATGCCCCTGTGAATCCTGACCGCCCCAGTTTTGAACCCGGACGCCGGATGCGGACCGCGATCCATATCGCCGTTTCCGTCGTTGCCCTGGTCATGGTGGTCGGTCTCGTGAACCACCTTTCGGTGACGCGTCGTGTCTGGCGGGTCGACCTCTCGTCGGCACGTTCGGAGCCGTTGTCCGACCTGACACGCCAGACGTTGGCGATGCAGCCGAACGAGGTGCGGGTGACGGTGCTGTTCGACCCCTCGAGCGATCTCTTTCCGCATGTGATGGGGGTTCTCCGGGACTACGAAGCCCTCTCGCCGCGGATCCGCGTCCAGACGGTCGACTACCTCCGGGATCCGGCCGCCGGACTCAAGGTGGCGGCGCAGTACCAGCTCGGGGCTGGGGCCAAGGACCTGGTTGTGTTCGAGTCCGGCAACCGGCATCGGGTGGTCACGGCCGGCGAGCTGTCGGTGTACGACACGGGCAACCTTCGAGCCCTCGTCTCGGGCGAGGAACGGGATGTCCGTCGGGTGGGATTCACGGGGGAATACCAGTTCACCTCGGCCATCGCGGCTCTGACCGATTCGGGGGAGACCCATGCCTGCTACCTCCTGGGCCACGGCGAACATCCGCCGGATGGCAAAGACAAGGGGATCGGCTACGCGGCATTCCTCGACCTGTTGCGGGGGCAGAAGAACCTGACGGTCGACGTGATCCGGCTGGCGGGTGTCACGAACCAGATTCCGAAGAACTGCGAGCTCCTGGTGGTGGCCGGTCCGACGGCCCCCCTGCTTCCCGGGGAGCTCCAGAAGATCGAGGCCTTCCTCCAGGGCGGTGGCCGACTCCTCGTGCTGCTCCATCCCTATACGGTCGAGAAGTCGACCGGGCTCGAGGAGCTCCTGGCCCGCTGGGGCGTCGCGGCCCCGCCGGCCTACGCCGGCGACGACCAGTTCACCAGCTACACGAAGCTCGACGTGCTGAGCCAGAACTTCGGGGGGCATGCGATCGTCTCCCCCCTCCGACGATCCGGAGGAGCCCTCTACTTTCCTTTGCCACGGGTTGTGGCCCCGATGCCTGCACAGCAGATGCCCGCCGACGCGCCGAAGGCGGACGTGCTGGTCAAGACGAGCGCATCGGGCATGACCCGCTCCAACGTAAAGGATGGGAACGCCGCCTTCGATCCAGCCCGTGACGTCCGGAACCAGGAAATCCCCATCGCCGTTGCCGCGGAAAAGGGCGGAGTGTCTGGAATCGCCGCCGGCAGGGGTACGACCCGGATCGTCGCCATCGGCGATTCCACCATGATGACCAACGAGACGCTGGACGAGCCGCGGGAACTCGCAGGGAACCGCGATTTCGCCAACATGGCGGTGGCGTGGTTGCTGGACCGTCCCCAGTCGCTTGCCATTGGTCCACGTCGAATCCGCGAGTACCGCATCGTCATGACGTCCCGACAGCGCCGGATCCTCAGCTGGGCTGCGATTGGTGGCCTTCCTGGAGCGATCCTCCTCGTGGGGCTTTCAATCTGGTACCGTCGCCGGATCTGACCTCCAAACGCGATGAACACCCGTTCCACATGGATCCTGGTCCTGCTGGCGTTGGCCCTTGGGGGATACACCTACCTGACCGATCGGCCGACGCGCACTGCGGGGACGGAGGCGGTCCGGTTCAAGACCTTTGACCCGGCGCAGGTGCAGGGTATCGAGCTCCTTCGGTCGAACGGCATCGTCCGCGTGGATCGTGCGGGAGCTGCCTGGAAGATGACGCTGCCTGTGGCCTATGGAGCCCAGAAGTCGTCGGTCGAGGGATTCCTCAAGGCGTTGTCGGAACTCCAGCCGCGGCGTGTCATCTCCGCATCCGAGCTGTCGTCGGCCGGTGGCACAAACAGTCTCCGGGCCTTCGGATTCGACACCGAGCCGCTCACCTTGAAGCTCGAAATGGCCTCCGGGGCGCCCCTGCTCTACCAGATCGGAGGCCCGACCCCATTGGGATCCCAGTTCTACTTCAGGCAGGTCGGAGCCGATGGGGTGTTCACGGGTGACGACATCTTCCTGAAGAACCTGCCCCCGACCCCGGATCATTGGCGCGATCGGAGCCTGTTCGATCTCCGGGGTCAGCCCTTTGACCGCCTGGAGATCCGTGGCCCCACCGCCTTCACCGCCGTCCGGGAGTCCACGAACGGCACCTGGCGTCTCGTGAAGCCGCTGTTGGCCCGGGCGGACTCCGAGCGGATTGAGGCGCTCATCAACGCCCTCCAGGTGACGCCCGTGGCGGCCTTTGTGTCGGACTCCCCCCTGGTCGATCTTGCCGCCTATGGCTTTCAGCCGCCGGAATCCGAATTCCTCCTGGGCCGCGGTACCAATGATCTGGTCCATCTCCAGTTTGGTCGTGTGCCCACCAATTCCCCGGAACACGTGTTGGTCCGGCGTCTGGCGACGACCAACGTCGTCCTGGCGCCCATCCAGGCCGGGATGCTCCTCCGACTTCCGCTCCCGAACTTCCGGGATCGATCCCTGACGCCGCGTCTCGACGGGGTCTCGGAGGTGCGGTTCCGATCGGAGGGGGGCTGGGTCCGGATAGAGCGGCAGGGGACCAACTGGATGGTGGTTGAACCGAGACGATTCGGCGCCGATCCGGGTCTGATGGAGCAGATGATTCGTCAGCTGGGTGGCTTGACCATTGTCGAGTTTCCAAACGATGTGCCTGCGGATCTCGGCCGCTATGGCCTCCAGAGGCCAGATCGAGGCTTTGTCCTCATCGGGGGCACCAATGAGCTGGTGCGGCTGGATTTCGGATCCCAGGTCGGCTTGGACGACAAGGTCTATGTCCGAAGGGCTGACGAACCCAGCGTCTATGCCACGCGCTTGGGGGAACTACTCCGTCTGCCGGAGGTTGCGGACCAGGTTCGCCTGATGCGTTTCGACCCCACCAATGTCGTCGAGATCACGATCCAGCAGAAGGGACGGCAGCGGGTGCTGACCCGAGGGGGGAATGGACGATGGACCGCCTCTTCGGGGTCATCGGGGTCACCGGCGGCGTTCCTGGATGAGGCCGTGAACGAGACCCTCTTCCGTCTGGGCCGGGTCGACTCGACCCGATATCGGACGCCTGAGGAGGAGCAGCTGGGACTGTTGAAGTTCAAGGAGGTCGATCACAGCGTCGACCTGAGGTTTCGTCCGGGAAGCGGCCCGGCCTTGGTGCGGTTCCAGTTCGGCGGCAAGAATCCGGCCAACAACATGTTCGCCCTCGTTCGGTTTGATACCGATGCGGACCCCTTGCTGATGGAGTTTCCGGTGACGCTCTACGAGGACGTGTTCCGGGATCTCTCCGCCCCGTGAATCCAACCGCGTCACCGGAGCCCCGGGATCGTGGATCTGGGGAAGTTGTCCCAGGAGGGAAGGAGCGGGGGTTTTTCAGGAAGTGGTGGAGGGGATTCAAGTGGGGGGTCCGGCTGGCCTATCTCCCCGCCGGCGTTCTGTTCTATCTGATCGTGCACCTGCACCAGATCGGCCTGCCGGAGTTCATCCGGGAACCGCTGGTCGCCCAGCTGGAGGCACAGGGGCTCCGCCTGGAATACAGCCGGATCCATCTCGAGTGGGGAGAGGGGTTGTTCGCGGAGAATGTGCTGGTTCATTTCCGCGGGCGTCCCGAGGGCCAGTTCGCCTACTTTCAGAAGCTGCACCTCCGGATCAACCCACTCGCCCTGTGGGATCCGGAGCTCCCGATCGTGGAATCGCTTGGACTCGTCGGCGGTGAGGTGTCCCTCCCGGTGGACGGTGGGCCCGGGGATTCGGCGGCGCTGCTCAAGTTGAACCAGATCGTGGGCGACCTCGAGTTTGAGGAATACCACACGTGGCGCCTCGTGGGATTCTCGGCCCGGATCAACTCCCTCTCCTTCGAGGCGATGGGTAGCCTTCGGGGAACGCCCAGTTTGTTCTCCAGCCGCAGCGCGGTCCCTCGTGATGCCACCGCGCCGGTACTTTCGGTGCAGAGTGGTCCGCTGGCCCGGATTCTGAACCGTCTTGAAACAACTGGCTTCAGGAACCCGCCAAAGCTCGCTCTGGCGTTTGCCATCGACGGGGAACATCCCGAGAGGTCCCTCGTCGAATTCCGACTGGAGACGTCGGGTGTCACCAATGACCTGGGAACCTTCGAGGGCGTTCGCCTTCGGTTGAGCGTCTCGCCGGATGCCGAAAAGCCTCCGACCTTGAGGGGCCTGTTCCACCTCGGCTCCGATGCGGTCCGGACGTCGCTTGGATCCTTCGCCGGATTGGACTGGCAGGTCGGTTTCCAGGTCCTGGCCGCCGAGGCCCGTCCCTCCCATCTGGATTGGCAGTTGAACTCCCGTTCCCTTGAGCGGGACGGTCTCAACATCGGCCGGCTCCAGATCAGGGGGGTGACGCTATCCACCAACCGCTTTCCCGAGGTGTCGACCGGCGAAGGAATCCGGGCCATCGCCCGGGCTGGCCTCGATCTTGACGGTGGGTACCTGAGCCGACTGGACCTCCGCTTCCGGGACCTCATCTCACCGTGGGGTTCTGCCACCAACGCGTCGATCGACGCCCGAATCTGGAATCCCACGAATGACTGGAGCCCTCGGGGTTTCGACTTCGAGATGGCTTCGGAAGGCCTCCGGATCGAGGGAAATGGAGCTGCGGGGCTCAGGCTCCGGGGGAGTGTTCACCCGGTGCCCACCCAAAGCCTTCCTGTCCTGTCGGCCTTCTGGACGAACCTTGCCCCATGGCGGCTTCACCTGGAGCCGAGTCTCGACCATCCTATTCTTGCTTCGGGATTGCGCCTCGGCTCCCTCGGAGCTCGCGTCGACTGGGTGGACGGTCGGGCTTCCGTCACTAACCTGGAGGCGCGATTCGAGGACGGTGTGGTCATGGCCTCAGGCACGGTCGATGCCAGGTCGCGTGAGATGGAGGCGGCTCTTCGGGCCGACGTTGGGATCCGGGGCCTGTCGACCGTTCTGCCTGCCGAGCTCTGGCAGTCGTGGTCACGCCAGGACATCGGGACCAACTCCCGGGTCCGGCTTGCCGTGGCGGCCTCCGGGAGACTGCCGGAGTGGACGATTCCATTGCGGGAGTGGAAGGAGCCGCTCCGCCGAGAAATCTCCCTCGGGGGAACCCTCGATGCGGCGCCGGTGTCGTGGGGTGGGGTGACTTTGGACGAGGCCGGCCTGAAGGCTTCCTGGAATCGGGAACAAGTGCGGCTGGAAACCCTCCGCGTCTCGAAGGGGGGCGGTGCGGTGCAGGCCGATGGCACGTGGGATCCCGTCGATGGGGACTTCGATGCCCGGGTTTCGAGCACCTTGGATCCGTTGGTGTTCCGACCTGTCATCCGGGCTCCGGGCTTGGCCCGGCAGTTTGACATGATCCAACTCGCCTCCCTGCCGGAGATCCTGGCCGAGGTTCGTGGGAATACCCGGAGCGTCGCGGATCTCGTGGGCACCGCCCGGGTGTCGATCACCAACGCCATCTACCGTCTGGAACCCGTGACCGAACTCCGGACCACGGTCCACTATACCAACGACAACATCCTCTTCATCGGGACGGATCTCCTGCAGTCCACGAATCGGATCCTGGCTCCCTGGATGAGGTTCGATCCGAAGGCCAACCTGCTGTGGTTCACCAACGCGACCGCGAGGGTGGATCTGGCGTCGCTCGCTCGAGTGATCGGTCCTCGTACAGCCGACACGCTCGCGCCGTATCATTTCCCGGTCCCGCCCGAGGTCGAGGTCAACGGCGTGATCCCGACCGCGGACGAAGCGGAGGCGGACGTGGTGTTCAAGGCCCGGGCACCGGCGTTCGAGTGGTGGTACTTCAAGTTCACGAACCTTGTGGCCACCGTCGGATGGAAGGCGGACAGGCTTTCGATCACCAACGTCACGTCGGGCTTTTACGGTGGGTCGCTTGAGACGGACATCCAGCTCGATATGACGGAGCCCAGAAACACCCGTTTCACCGCGGATCCAAGATTCAGGGATGTCCGTGTGGATCTCTTGATGGAGGATCTGGCGATGCGGATGAACCAGCTCGGAGGCCTGCTGAGTGGTCAGGTTCTGGTGGAGCAGGGGCAGAGCCGAAAAGGCATGCCTTGGAAGGGGCGTGGCAACGCCGAGATCCGGGATGGCCTCCTTTGGGGACTTCCCCTCTTCGGACTTCTCTCCCCGGTGTTCGACGCAGTGGCCCCGGGCATGGGCAAGGCCCAGTTCAACGCGGGTACCGGCATCTTCACCCTGACCAACAACACGGTGGATTTCCACAGGGTTGAACTCATCTCCTCGGCGATGCGTCTCGACCTGAAGGGAGGAGTCGACTTCGACGGCAAGGTGGATCTGGTTCTCGAGGCCCGTCCCCTGCGCGACGTCCCGCTTTTGGGTGCAATCCTCGACGTCGTCCTTGCTCCGTTCACGAAGCTCTTCGAGTACAAGGTAGGGGGCACGCTCGGACAGCCGGAGGCTGAGCTCCGGCACGTGCCTTCATTCCTCCTGGCACCGCTGAGACCGTTCAAGGTCCTGAAGGGGGTGTTCCAGGGGTCTGAGCCGAAGGGAGGGTCGGGACTTCGTTGAGCTTTGGAAATCCGAGCAGAGCGATCCGAACGGAGTGACCTTCCGGAAGAGCTAGGCGGTGCGGATGACGGCTTTGAACCCGTCGATGACCGCCGCCCTCTGCTCCTCACTAAGCTCTGAGTAGATGGGAAGGCTAAGGCATTCCTGGGCCCAGCCTTCCGCTTCCGGGAAGGACAGGTCGGAAGGGATGACTCCCTTGAACAGGGCCAATTTGTGGAGGGGGAAGGGATAGTGGATGCCGGCGCCGACACCCCGCTGGTTGAGCTCTGCAAGCACACGATCGCGGTTGGGCACGCGGACCACGTAGAGGTGGTAGACGGGATCGCGTCCCGGCATGTCGCACGGGCGCGCCCAGGATCCGATCTGGTCCAAGGCGCTGCTGTAGTATGAGGCGTGGTCGCGGCGGCGTGAATTCCATCCCGCAAGTTTCGCCAGCTTCACGGAGAGGATCGCAGCCTGGAGTGTGTCGAGACGGCTGTTCAGCCCCATCTCCTCGTGGTGATATTTCTTCCTTGAGCCCCAGTTCCTGAGGAGGACCAACCGGTCGTATAGGTTGGAGTCGTTGGTGGTGATCGCTCCTCCATCGCCGTAGGCCCCAAGGTTCTTGCCCGGATAGAAGCTGAACCCTGCGGCGTCGCCGATCGACCCTGCAGGACGACCCTGGAACGTGGCACCATGGGCTTGTGCGGCATCCTCGTAGACCTTCAAGCCGTGGGCTTTGGCCACCTTGTATATGGCGTCCATGTCGGCACAGCGGCCGTAGAGATGGACAGCCATGATGGCCTTGGTCCGGGGGGTTATCGCCTTCTCGATCTGATCGGGATCGATCAAGGCATCCTCCCTTCGAACGTCCACCATGACAGGCGTTGCTCCCGCAAGCATGACTCCAAGAGCGGTGGCCACAAAGGTGAACGCGGGGACGATCACCTCATCACCCGGACCGATCACTGCGGCCCTGAGAATGAGGTGGAGGGCGTCGGTCCCATTGGCGACACCGATGCAGTGTTTGGCACCGCTGAAGTTGGCGAAAGAGTCCTCGAAAGCCTTGACCTGCCTACCGAGGATGAAGCCGGACTCGTCCAGGACTTCCTGCATCGCAGCGGCAACCTCTGATGAGATGGAGCGGTACTGTGCCTGCAGGTCAACGAGTGGAATCTGCATTGGGAAGATGGTGGATTTGAGAGTGATTTGGAATGGATGGGTCCTGACAGCTCAGACTTGGACTGCCCGGGAGTTTTCCTTGAGGGAGCGGTCTGCGGCTTCCAGTGCCTTGAGCACGCGAAGTCCGCCCTGGGCATCGTTGATCAGCGTCGTTCTTCCGAGGACGCAGTCGATGAAGTGAGAACACTCGGCGGCCAAGGGTTCGCCGCCTCCGAGGTAAGGGATCAGGACATCCCCGTTCCGGATCTGGGTCCTGAAGCTGCCGAAGCTGTCGGAATAGATGGGTTCCCGCTCGATTGCCACCGACTTGTTGTAGATGCGGAGAGGATTGTTGAGATCGATGTCGTCGAGGACCGCCATCTTGTGTTCACCCACCACGGTGATTTCCCGCACCTTTCGAGGGTTCAACCAGCTGGCGTGGACCGATGCGATGATTCCGTTGGGATACTCGCAGCTGGCGAATACGACATCCTCAATCCCGGGCTTGATGAAGGCCTTGCCGCTGGCGGTGACGCTCAGCGCCTCGGTCCCCAGCCAATGGTCGAAGATGCTGAGGTCGTGGGCCGCGAGGTCCCACAGGGCATTCACGTCGCTCCGGATCGGACCGAGATTGGTCCTGGTCGAGTAGATGTACTTGACCGGACCGAGCTCACCGGAACGGATGATGTTGCGAAGTCCGCGGACGGCATTGTTGAAGAGGAAAACATGACCCACTGCCAGAATTCGCTTCCGTTCCTCGGCGATGCGGATGAGCTCGGTGGCCTCGGAGGACGTGAGACAAATTGGTTTCTCGACGAGGACATGCTTGTCTGCCTCCAAGGCTGTCTTCGCGAGGGAGAAGTGAGTCTTGGCTGGTGTGGCAATCACGACCGCATCCGCCTTGGGATCCGTCAGCGCAGCGGTGCTGTCCGTGGTGAAGCCCCCCACGCTGGGGATCTTCTGTCGGATCAGCTTGAGCCGATCCTCTGAGATGTCGCAGACCAGTCCGACTCGCGCGTCGGGGTGGGTTGTGAGTGCGCGGACCAGGTTTGGACCCCAGTGACCGACCCCGACGCAGTTGATGACGATGCCGTTTCCCATGGATTGTTATCGTTTGAGTTTGAGTCCGAGGATGAACACGGGCCGGAGAATATCCCACCACCCCACCACGGGCTTCATCTTGGTGATGCCCAGCTTCTTTGGGGGGTAGATCTTGGTGCACGGCACTTCCGTGTGTTTGAAACCGAGTGTGATGAACTTGTAGAGGATGTAGACTTCGAGGGCGTAGCCATCGAGCCACGGCTGATCGAGGTCGATACGCCTGTCCGCAAGCCGGTCGAGTCGGAAGGCCCTGAAACCATTGGTGGACTCGGTGATCCTCTTGCCGCAGAACAGGCTGAGGAGCCAGGGGTGTAGGCGGGTCGCGAATTTGCGGTAGGCGGGCATGTCTCCCCCGTAGCGACCTCCTGACAGGAATCGTGAACCCATGACGATGTCCTGACCGGATTCCACGATCGGATCGAGAAGCCTGGGTATCTCCTTGGGCTCGTCCTTGTTGTTCCCCGCCATGAAGATGGCGACGTCGATGCCTCGGCTTTGCGACAGGCGGATTCCTGAACGCAGGGCGGCTCCTACGCCGAGAACGGCCCCCAGTGACAGCACCTCGGCCCCCTCGGCCCTTGCGACGTCCGCCGTGCGATCCGTCGAGCCGTCATCAACGACGAGAATCAGGTCTACGAGATCCTTGGGTACTCTGGAAACGACCGCCCCGATCTTGGACTCCTCGTTGTAGGCGGGGATCAGAACTGAAACTTTAAGTCCTCTGTACACGTTCGTCTTGGTCTGGATTGCAATTCTGTTGGGCGGCGGGCGCCGCCGTTCGATCACTCAGGGACAGTGATGATCTTTTTGCAGGAGGGACACGCCTGATGTTCATCCAGTTTGGAGCCGCAGAAGCAGACCCATCCCGAGACCCGGGCGGGATTGCCCTTCATCAGTGCGTGAGGAGGCACGTCCTTGGTGACCACCGAACCGGCGGCGATCATGGCGTGGGTGCCAACGTTCACGGGAAGTATCACCGACCCGGCTCCGATGGATGCCCCACGACCGATCCGCGTCCGGCCCAACCATTTTGCCGGGGTGCTGTAGCGTTCGGCAGCCGCTGGCGTCCTCGGGCTGCGGGGGGTCAGGTCATTCGTGAAAATCACGCCGGGGCCGACGAAGACGTCATCCTCGATCGTCACGCCGTTCCACACCATCACCTGGTTCTTCAACGTCACCCGGCTGCCCAGCAAGGCTCCCGTCTCCACGAAAGCGTGTCCCGCGATGTTGCAATTGGAGCCGATGCAAGCGCCCGACATGACCTGGGCGAATGCCCAAACCTTGGTGCCTTTGCCGATCTCAGAGGTTTCCACAAGAGCCATCGGATGGATGAACACCTCGTCGGTTTTTGAAGTGGATTGCATTGGGTGTATCCCGGGTAACGGACTCCTTCCATGAAGGCTGTCAGGAGCTTGAGGCCTGCTCAAGGGATCGCTGTTATCGCGACCCAAGATGTGAGAGACCCTGAAGGGTGCGTGTTTGCCTGCGGGCGGAATGGATTGGGGGCAGTTGGACTCATCGCGATCAAAGCGCCTTTCTGTCTCTTTAGATGCAAGCAGTGAGCCATTCTCACTTCTGCAAGACCTCAAAAAAAACCCTGGAAATCCATGCCGTGGCGTACCTGTTTCGGCGGGATTGGGTGGTTGAGAACGAATTTGTGGTGTGCCAGCGGAAAATCCCGGGTTGGTTTTTCCCTGGTGGTCTCTGGTGGGGCTTGTTTAGGCCGTCACTTCGGAAACCGTTTGTTCGGGTAGACTGGACGGGCGGGAAGAGGTCTTGGATCCTTCCGGATGAGTTCCTCGAGATGCTTCACCGCGGCCTCGAGCTGCGCGTCGCGACCGTTGAAGCTCGTGTGGGGCAGGTTGTCCACCACGATGTCGGGATCCACCCCGTGGCCTTCGATCAGCCACTGGCCCTCCGGACCGTATACGCCCAATTCCGCGGCCGTGGCCATGCCGCTGTCGACCAGCCACCGTCGAGCGCTGAGCCAGATCTCGCCGCCCCAGGTCCGGGTGCCGATGACCTTCCCGAGTCCAAGCCGCTTGAATCCCTCGGAGAACGCCTCGCCGTCGCTCGCGGTGCGCTCGTTGCAGAGGACCACCATGTGGCCCCGGAACGCATACTGCATGTTCCAGGTCGGGTTCCCCACGCGCGGCTGCCAGAAGAACCAGGCCTTCCGCAACAGCTTGCCGAGAATCCAGGAGTCGATGTTGCCACCCCGGTTGTTGCGGACGTCGATGATCAGGCCTTGGCGTTGGAACACCGGATAGAACTCCCGGGCCCATTCCGCGATGTTGTCGGTGCCCATCGCCCGGAGGTGGACATAGCCGATCTGGCCCTTGCCCAGGGCGTCCACCGTCTTGCGCCGGCTGAACTCCCAGTCGTCGTACCGGAGATCTGCCTCCCGATCGGCTGTGATTGGTTTCACAATGATCGACTTCGGAGCGTTGGTGTCGGACCGCCGGACCTCCATCAGCACCTGCTTGCCGGCCTGCTGTCGCAGCAGGGCTTCCAGGGGCACTCCGGGTGTGGTGGAACGGCCGTTCACGGAGGTGATGACATCCCCGACCTTGAGATCGACCTGAGGCTGCAGCAGCGGGGACAGGCCCCGGGGGTAGTCCGGGTCGCTCTGGTAGATGGAGTCAACCCGCCAGCCACGGGCACTCGGGTCGAAGGTGAAGCGACCGCCGAGCGCGGCGGGGCGGATTTGATCGGGACCGTCCCGTTCATCGCCGTATCGGACAAAGATGTGCAGCGTGGAGAGTTCCGCCGCCAGTTCCGCGATCACCTCGCTGAGCTCCGAACGGTCGCTCACCCGGTCGACGAGCGGCAGGTACTTGTCGCGCAGTGCCGTCCAGTCGACGCCGTGCATGCCGCGGTCATAGAAGTAGTCCCGGAGCATCCGCCAGGACTCGGTATAGATCTGACGCCATTCCTCGCGTGGGATGATCGAGAAGGTCCAGCCATCGAGCGGAAACCGATCGTCCAGCTTCGCCGGTGCCCCGGCATCGCTCGCGATGACATGGAAGGCGTCGCCCTTCCGGATCAGCAGCTTCTTGCTGTCGCCCGAGAGCTCGTAGCTGGTGATGTCCTCGACGAGGGTCTTGGGTTTCGGATCCTTGTTCGTGATCTCCAGCTGCCGAAGCTGTGACTTCGAGTCGAACCCGGTCTCCTTCGAGATCCAGAGCAGATGCTTCTTGGTGGCGATGAGCTGGCGGTAGTTGCCTGCGGGCACAGGCACTTCGTAGAGGCGGCCCTGGAGCCCCTCGACGTCGAGGGTAAGGATCTCCTCCTTCTTCTCCGAACCTTCCCCCGGCGGTTTGCCGTCCTTGCGCTTCTCGCCGGAAGACTCCTTGGCCTCGTCGGGTTTCTCCTCCTTTGGGGGCTTCGTCGTCGTGAGTTCCGTGGGGCTCCGGAACGGCCACTCGGCGTCACGTTTCAGGGCGATGGCGAAGACCTGGGTCGTGTCGGTGAAGTAGGGGTCCGGCTGCCTCGGTCCCCAGGGGCTGCCCACGAGGGAGCGGAGCTGGCGATCGGTCAGGAAGTACAGCCACCTGCCGTCGGGAGACCACGCCGGACTCCCGCTGTCCACACGGTCGCTCGTGGCCACGACCCGGGTCGACGTTTCGACCTGATGGAGAATGATCTGGGGATAGCCATTGGTGGCGTTGGCGACATAGGCGAGCCATCGGCTGTCGGGAGACCAGGTGTACTCGGTGATCTCGTCGTTCGGGTTCTCCTCGACCAGTGTGGTAGTCCCGGTGGTGCGGTCGAGGACCCAGAGCCGCTGATCCTTGTCCCCCCAGGCGATCCTCTTTCCGTCCGGCGATGGTGCAGCGCTGAACCGGAACACGGTCCCGTTCGTCGTGAGGCGCGTGGCGGATCCGACGCCGTTCGCCGGCAGGGTCCAGAATTCCAGTTCAGCTGATTCGTCCGAGAGGCTCAGGAGATTGGTGCCTCCGGGGAGGAATCGCACATCTCGGTAACGGACCCCGCTCTTTCGAGGCACCTCCACCAGGCGACCCAATTCCAGGGGGCAGACGAACACTTGGCCGCGCGCGGTCAGGACCAGCCGATCCCCTGTCGGGGAGAGGTGGGCCGAGGTCAGATAGTCGAGCGGCCGCTTCACCCAGCGTTCCCGCGTCTGGTCGAAATCCGAGACGAGCGAGATATCCAGGACCTTGTCGGCCTTCGAGCGGATGTCGAACAGGTGGATGTCCCCAGCGCGGGCGTAGACGACGCGACCTCCTTCGAGGGTGGCGGTCTGGATGTCGTATCCCACATGACGGGTCAGCTGCTGAAGATCGGTCCCGGTCTGGCTCATGGACCAGAGGTTCATGATACCGTCGCGATCGCTGATGAAGTACACGCGGCCGTCCCACCACATGGGATTGCGGCTGGTTCCCTTGAAGTCGGTAGCGAGCGGTGTTGCCTCCGGATCCCCAGCGCGAAATCTCCAGAGGTTCTCAATCCATCCCCCTTCGTAGCGCTTCGTGCTGCTGCTCTGCTTGGGCAGGCGGGTGAAGAAGAGGGTCTGGCCGTCCCCGCCGTAGACCCCCTCCGACGCCTGTGCCAGCGGAAGGAGATGCTGTTGTCCGGTCCTCGGATCCAGCTCGACGAGCTGGGAGTTCGGCAGGGTGGAGTGTCGTGTGGTCCGGTACAGAATCCTGTTGTCCGGGGTCCATCCGACGATCGCTGGTTCGCTGCCATCGAAGGTGTGTCGGGTAGGGAGTCCGCCGGACGCGGGCATGGTGTAGACCTCGTTGGGGCCCTCGTATTCGGCGATGAACGCGAGGGATTGTCCGTCGGGCGAGAAGACCGCGTCCTGTTCCGTTCCCGGGTGCGAGGTCAGGCGCTGCGCTGCGCCACCTTGGATCCCGATCTTCCAGAGATCGCCCTCGGCGGTGAAGACGAGGGTCTCCTTGTGAAGGGTCGGGAACCGGTAATAGCCGCGGGGGTTCTGGGCATGGGCCATCAGCCCCGCGATGCCGACGAGGAACGCGATCAGGGGACGCACAGGGAGAGAATAGCGCTGGAGGGAGCCGAATCCGAGAGCGATTTCGGACACGCGAAGGTGAAGAAGAGACGGGTCGGCAAGGAACTCACGCAGAGACGCGGAGGCACGGAGGAAAGATAAGAAGAGAAATCAGAAACGCGGGGTGAGATGCAGGCGGTTTTCATCAGAACCCAGATTCCGGAAGCCTCTTTTATGCGGCCTCTATGCCCATTCCCGCTTTCTTTTCTCCTACTTCCTTAGCGTCTCCGCGTCTCCGCGTGCGTCTCCTCCCCCGCGCCAACTACAGCTCAGCGGGCTGGCTGCGCGGTGGACGGCGAGAACTCGTCGGCGTGATAGGAGCTGCGGACCAGGGGGCCGCTGGCCACGTGGAGGAATCCCATTGCCTCGGATTCGGACTGCAGTTCGGCGAACACCTCCGGGGGGATGAACGCCTGCACGGGCAGATGACGGAGCGTCGGCTGGAGGTATTGGCCCAGCGTGACGATGTCGACCCGGGCCGACCGAAGATCCCGGAGTGCCTGGAGAATCTCCTCGCGGGTCTCGCCAAGACCCAACATGAGACCCGATTTGGTGTGGAGCGGCGCCTGGGCTCGTTCTTTGGCCAGTTTCAGGACGGCCAAGGATCGATCGTACGTCGCCCGATGGCGTACCGCCGGGGTGAGGCGGCGGACCGTCTCGACGTTGTGGTTGTAGATCTCGGGCTTCGCCGCCAGCACACGGTCGATCGCCCAGGATCTCTCGAGAAAATCCGGAACGAGGACCTCAATGACGATGCCCGGGTTGAGGTCCCGGACCGCCTCGATGGTCTTGCGGAAATGTTCGGCTCCCCCGTCCTCGAGGTCGTCCCGCGCCACCGCCGTGATCACTACATGCTGCAATCCCATGCGCCGCGTGGCTTCGGCGACGCGCTGGGGTTCGTCCGTCTCCAGCGGCAGCGGCTTGGCGGTGTCGACCGCGCAGAATCCGCAGGCACGGGTGCATCGGTCCCCGGCGATCATGAAGGTGGCCGTCCCGCGGCTCCAACATTCCCAGTGGTTTGGACACTTGGCGCTCTCGCAGACGGTGTGCAGACGGAGGTCGGAGAGAAGGAGGCGGGTCCGGGTGAAGGCGCTTGAACTGGGGAGGGGAACCTTCAGCCACGCGGGCAGACGGGGGCGGATCCCGATCGGAGTGGGCGATGGGCTTTGGGGGGCAGGGGAAGGATTCAGGACGGCATCCATCAGAAGTTGCCCCGATTACCGCCCGATCTTTTCAATCTCTCAACCCCCAACTCTCCCGCTCTCGGTGCCGCCCGGGACCTTTGGCCTTTGCCGGCCTCCTCGGGACGCCCTAATCTCGATTCCGACTTATGAGCAAACTCGACGACGTGTACGCCAAACTGCAGGTCAAGACCGGTGCCAAGATGGCCCTCGTGGTCCTCGACGGCCTGGGAGACATCGCCACCACCGAGCAGGGGGAACTCACCCCGCTTGAGGCCGCCAAGACCCCGAATCTCGATGCCCTTGTCCGACGCGGGTGTGCCCAGGGACGCATGATCCCCGTCGCCCCGGGCATCACCCCGGGCTCTGGTCCGGGTCATCTCGGATTGTTCGGCTATGACCCCATCGAATGGGAGGTCGGCCGTGGTGTCATCGAGACCCTCGGACTCGGCATCGAGCTCAAGAACGGGGATGTCGCCGCCCGTGCGAACTTCTGCACGCTCGACGCCAAGGGGCTCGTGACCGATCGCCGGGCCGGCCGCATCGCGACCGAGGTCTGCGAGCGTCTCTGCGGTATCCTGTCCTCCAAGATCAAGAAGATCGGCTCCACCCAGGTGCTGATCTACCCCGGCAAGGAACACCGATTCGTCGTCGTGTTCCGTGGAGCCGGTCTGGAGGGGCCGCTCACCGACACCGACCCCAATCGCGAGGGGTTGCCCATCGCCACCGCCAAGCCGGTCGATCCGAAGAGCGCTGGGCAGAAGAAGGTCGCCAAGCTCATCGCCGACTTCTACGCCGCCGCCCTGCCCCTGCTGAAGAAGGAAACCCTGGCCAACGGGTTCCTCATGCGCGGTGTGGCCCATCAGCCCGACATCCCGACCTTCCAGCAGCGGTACGGACTCAAGGCCGCCGCCCTCGCGGTCTACCCGATGTACAAGGGGCTCAGCCAGCTGGTCGGCATGACCAAGATCGAGGGACCTGAGACCATCGCCCAGCAGTTCGAGCGGTACGTCGCCGAGTACGACAACTACGACTACTTCTTCATCCACTACAAATACACCGACAAGGCCGGCGAGGACGGCAACTTCGCGGCCAAGGTGAAGGCGATCGAGGACTTCGACGCCGCACTGCCGATCCTGCTCGCGAGGAAGCCCGACGTCCTGGCGATCACCGGGGATCACTCGACCCCGTGTGCGTTGAAGGGGCATTCCTGGCACCCGCAGCCGGTGCTGCTGCACTCGGCCTCCAGTGGATCCGACAAGCTCCACCGGTTCACCGAGACCGGCGCCAATATCGGGTCGCTCGGCATTTTCGAGGCCAAGTACCTGATCCGCCTCATGCAGGCGAACGCCAAGATGTTCGACAAATACGGCGCCTGATTTGAACTCCTGATCCGGACCGGGGTGGTTGTTCCCAGACCGCCCCGGTCCGTCGTATTTTCCCAGTCATGAAAGCCGTCATCCTCGCCGCGGGCAAAGGAACCCGCATGAAGGATCTCACCAACGAGGTCCCCAAGCCGATGCTCCGTGTCCAGGGACGTCCCATCCTCGAGCACATCCTGGAGGGTCTCCTCGCGACGGGCATCCGGGAGGTCTGTCTGATCACCGGCTGGAAGGCCGAGGTGATCGAGGACCACTTTGGCGACGGCTCGCGGTTCGGGGCCCGGATCTCCTATGCCCGTCAGGTGATCCAGGACGGCACCGGCAAGGCACCTGAGTACGCGAAGGAGTTTGTCGGCACCTCGGACTTTCTCCTGACCTATGGGGACATCCTGGTCCGGCCCGACACCTACCAGGGCATGGTCCGGCGTTGGTCCGAGGGGAATTTCAGCGGCCTGCTGACGGTGACGGAGGGCGAAGATGTCACCAAGGGAGGCATCAACTTCTTCGACGACCGGTTCTGTCTGACCCGACTGGTGGAGAAGCCCAGCGCCGCGCAGCTCGAGGAGCTGCGTTCCAGCGGCTGGCTGAAGCCGAGCAGTCCGGTCTGGTACAACGCTGGGATCTACCTGTTCAACCCCGTGCTCTTCGAGTTCACCGCGCGACTCCAGAAATCCCCGCGCAACGAATATGAGCTGACGGATGCACTGTCGGCGATGGTCGCAGCGCGACACTCCATAGCGGGCCTCAAGATCGAGGGACGCTGGGTGGATGTCCGGGACCCGCAGGTCTTGGCCTCGCTCCAGGCCTGAGCGCCACGGTCTCCGCGGCACCGTCGGAAGGCGTCAGAGTCCGCTGGGGTGGTCGAGGAAGGTCCACTCGATCCCGAACGTCTCCGAGAGTTCAGCGGCGAGGGCCCGGACGCCGAACGTCTCGGTCGCGTAGTGCCCACCGAGAAAGACGTTCAGACCGAGGTCCTCGGCGAGTCCGTGGCTCCAATGGGGTCCTTCGCCCGAGATGAAGGTGTCGACCCCCTCCCGGGCCGCCTGGGCCAACTCGCTCCCGGCGCCGCCGGTGCAGATGCCGATGTGCCGACACGTCACAGCGCCGCCGCGGAGGAGAACCGGAGTTGCCCCGAGAACCTTGGAGAGCTTCCGGTTCAGCTCCTCCCGATCCATGGGTCGGGGCAGGCGGATGGAGACCCCGAGGTGCTGGCCGTGGTGCTCAAAGAACGGCTTTGGGGATCGGAAGCCCAAGGCCCGGGACAGCTGGGCGGCGTTGCCTAGCGTTGGGTGTCCATCCAGCGGTAGGTGCTGGGAGTAGACCGCGAGGTTGCCCTCGATGAGGCGACGCAGGAGCTGGTAGCGGCGTCCGGTCCACGGAACGGTGCCGTTCCAGAACAATCCATGATGGACCACCAACAGGTCGGCCTTGGCGGCCACGGCTAGGTCCACGGTGGCCTTCGAGGCATCCACTGCGGCGGCGATCCGACGAACCGTTCCGTCGTTCTCCACCTGGAGTCCGTTCCATGCGCGGTCGTAGTCCTTGTAGGTCCCCGGATGCAGACGGCGTTCGCAGTGATCGACGATCCGTTTCAAGGGCACACGCTTCATGGAGTCAGCCTTTGGGTTTGGGATTGGATGTGTCAACCCGGCAGCTCGGATCCGGGTCGCCGCGGCAGACGTTCTGTTCCCAGTCCCGTGCTGTCCTTATGGGATCGGTTGGCCTTGAGGGGTTGTTCCGGGCTGGATCGGCACGATGTCCCGTATCCCTCCAATGGCATCGTGGAGGATCAGTTCAACCAGCGTGGTGAACAGTCCGTGGCTGACGGGTTCCACCACGGGACGGGCGCGCAGTGGAACGACCCACGCGAAGTTGCTCCCACGGCCAGAAAACCGGGTCTCGATGACCAGGCGTTCGATACCCTCCGACCACGAGAGGATGGCCCGCTGGTCTGGGATCCGCACCGGTTCGGCTACGATCACGCTGGAGAACACCTTGCCGTCTGCCCGGGAGCTCCCAGGCACCAGGATCCCAGCCGCCAGGAGCAGGATCAGGCAGAGGATTTGTCTCATCACAGACATCCGGAGGGGCGTGTGATGAGGAAAACCCGAACCCTGAAGGGAGGGCCACCTATTTCTCCGAAGCAGGCTGGGTTCGAGGTATGGGTATCAGGGCGAACCGATTCTTCCAGGCCAGCACAAGTTCGAGGGCTGCGAGGTTGGCTCCGGAGTGTCGAAGGTGATCCCCCAGATCCTGCAGGACATGGCTCGCTTCACGACGGGCCGGATCGTCGAAGGGAGGCAGTGTGCCGACCAGGACCTTGTGAATCTCCGCGTAGTTGCGATAGGCGGCGAGGCGGCACATCAGGAGGTACAGGCGCAGGGAGTCATTCGCCCCAACCCGACCCAGGGCCTGGTCGAGCCGATCGTCGGCCGACCGTGGATCCATGCCCGGACTGACGAGTCGCCGTCTCCAGGTTTCGAGCCTCGAACTGCCGTGGTGGGATTCCTCGGAGGAGGACGTTACCCAGGCGTCGGCATGGTCGATGGCCACGAGGGCCGGCAGGATTTCCAGCAGGGTCAGATCCCTGGGGTGGAGCTGTTCCCCGGGCAGCGCTTCGGCCGTGTGGACGGTTCGAAGCGCGTCCTCGAACTGGCCCAGACGCCATTGGGCGAGGGCGCGGAGGGTCAGGGCTGTTCCCCAGAGTCGATCCGATTTCAGCTGGGCCGTCTCCCTCGGGGTCAGTTGTCGCAGGCGCAGCAGTGCAGCAGCATAACCCGCGCGGGTGGCGCTGGCAGTCAGGAGATCCTGATCGCCTGCCGATCCCGGAAATGCCGGGCTGATTGGGGTGTTGGACGGGTAATTGGGGCGATCGAGGAGAGCCTCCAGCAGGAGGTGGTTGTCCGTCCGGGCGGCTTCGCTGAAGGCGGCTTGGGCCTCACGCAGCCGGTTGGTCGACTGGCATCCGGTCACCAGCAGGGCGCCGAAGGCGATGACCAGGAGTCGGGACCGGGGTGCCGGCTTGGAATTCATGGAGGGGTTCTCTTTTTCCGGTTCGGTGGGCGGGCCCGCGTGGATCGGCGGGTCTGGATTCCGATGGGCCTCCGGGTGGCCGATTTCGTGGTGCCTTCCGAGGCATCCAACACCTCCTCAAGCATCCGGAGGGCCTGTGTGGGAGCGGTTCGTCCACGGCGTGGATCGTCGAGGAGGGCGAGCCACCGTCGAATCGCGAGCGGGAGCCTCTCCGCAGGGGCACCGTCCGGCTGAAGCCACAGTTCCGGGGAGTTCACGCACCGGGTCAGGACCTGGTCCAGGATGGATACAAGGTCGGACGGGCGGAACCTGGAGATCGGCCCGACATCGGTCTTCTCATCGAAAAGGAGCCTCAGAACCTGTGCGCTGATCGCCACAAGGGGGGAGTCGGTCGAGCTGCGGGGTCGTGTGGGCCAGAGCCGCACCGGATCTTCGGCAGCGTGACGGAGGATCCGTTCGGCCAACGACGGGAGGACCTGGGAGAATCGATGACGGGACGGGGTCTCCAGGAGGTCCGCGAGATACTTGAGGAGTTCGGGAATGCCGGTCGTTCCCTCTTTGGCCAGCGAGGGATGTTCCCCGACCAGGCGGACTCCTGCCTGCAGCAGCGAAGGAAGGGAACCCGAGCCGAGGGCCTGGTCGAGTCGGGCGGAGTCCGACACAGCGGCTTCGAAGAATTCGAGGGCCACCCGGGGCAATCCCTCCGGACCCGTGGGGGTGGATCTGACGGGTGTTGCGTTGGATGTGGCGGACTGTTCGGCGTTGATCCACCGGAGGACCGTCCGCATCAGGTGTTCCCCCCAGTCCGCGATGCGATCCCGCTCGGCAAGGTCCTCGACCGGGCTCGTGTCAGTCATTTCTCCTGGATCCACCCGGCGGGTGACCTTGTGGAGGATGCCGAAGGTCAATCGGCGCAGGATCTCGGGTCCTCGCAGGCCGCAGGCGTCGCCTTGGGATGTCGTGTCGTGTTCCGAGAGAACTTGGAACAGGCGAGGAACCAGTTCGGAAAGCCAAGGGTCTGGCAGACTACTGGACTCATCCAGACCTCGAAGGAAGGCCTGCAGGTGTCGGGGCAGTCGGCCATGAACCGGGAACCGGCCGGGGTGGTGGCGCGCGTAGTCGACCCCCATCTCCCAGAGAACCCCTGCCAGTCGCTGGAGGACTGTGGGTGACGGGTCGAGAGAGCGTCGTTGCCACTGTCGGACCGCGAACAGGGCGGCCAGGTCCTCCGGATCCACGCGGGATCCGTCGGCCCAGTCCTGGCCGAGTTCCTCGGCGGTCTTCAGGTAGGCGTATTCGGAGTGAAGCCGGCTCAGCTCCGCCCGATCTTCTTCACCCAGACGATCGTAAGGGGCTTTGGCCAACAGCCTCTGCAGGTGGGAGTCCGTGGCCGCGTAGTCCGTCCCGAGGCCGGGGGTCGTGAAGAATTCGATCGCCTCTCGCCAGTCGGTCCGCGTCTCGAATTGTGGCAGGGGGAGGAGGAGTTCCCGTCGTCGCGTGGCATCCACATGGGCAAGGCGGATCTGTCCCGACAGCCGGATGCCGCCGCGGATTGCCACGAGGAGGAGTGTTGCCGAATCGCCGACCATGACACCCCACAGCGAACAGGCCGGAGGGGGATGGGAACCTACCTACAGACGAAAGACCCCAAATCCAGGGACAGTTTTCGAAATCAGCAGGGGAAGGGGTCGGTGGGGAACCGAAGAGGGGAGGGGAGATGGCTCCAGAGGTAGGACTCGAACCTACAACCGATCGGTTAACAGCCGATAGCTCTACCATTGAGCTACTCTGGAACGCTTCTGAGGGGCGGAAGCTACCGATGCGTTTTCCGGGCCGTCAAAACGTTTTTTGGATCCTGGACTGATGCGTTGTCCCAGATTCCAAAGGTCTGACGGGATGGCGAACCGTGGTTTGGTCGGATTCCTGTCGACCCGAACGAGGGATTTCGGGTCCCGTATTCGGCGATGTCGTCCGACCAGGACCATTGGAAAAACCTGCTCCGGCTGGCCCAGGATGAAGTGTCCCGGGTGGTGGAAGCCCTGCCGGACGACCTGAGACGGCATGCCATGGAAGTGCCTGTCACCTACGAATCCCACCCGAGTGAGGCCCTCCTCGGGGATGGCTGGGATCCGGATCTTCTCGGGATGTTCGTGGGTGATCCGGTCGGGGAGGCCAACGCCTCCGGGCTTCCGCTCCAGATCCTGCTCTTCCTGGAAAACCTCTGGGATTTCGCCGAGGAGGATATCGAGCTGTTCGTGGAGGAGGTCCGGATCACCTACGTCCATGAATTTGGCCATTATCTGGGGCTCGATGAGGAAGAGCTTGAGGAACGCGGGCTGCTCTGAGCGCCGGGCCATCGTCAAATTTAGGGTGATGCGGCTTTGATAGATGGCCTTGAATCTGCTAGGCATTGAAGGTCATCAAATTCAATGACTGATCTCCGGCATCCACCGCTGAGTTTGATGGGTTTGGTGATGGCGCTCGTAGCCGTCCCGGCAGTCTTCGCCGACCCTGGATCGGCTCCCTCCCTGTCGGCGTCACTGCAGATTGTGGACGGCGTTGAGCGGCTGGGACTTCGTTTCAACCCGCAGCCGGCCATTGAGGCCTATGAGCTCCAGGCAAGCCCCGGCCTCGGATTGCCTTTCCAGCCGGTCCTTGTGGGCCCCGCTGACTTCCAATGGACGGTTTCCCTCGGATCTGAAATTACCGGGTTATACCGGGTTGAGGCACGGGGTCTCGACGCTGACGTCCTCTGGGGCACGACGCTGCTCCATCGGATCGCCTACGGGCCGACTCCCGATGAACTGGATCGGGTCCGGCAGATTGGCCCCGAGGCCTATCTCCAGGAACAGATCGGGGTGGAGGAGGTTCCGGAGACCCTGGATGTTGTGAATGCTTCGCCGCGATGGCAGAAGGTCGTGGTCACGGGCACAGGGAGTTCTTCCAAGCTCTACATCTACATGGATGGTGCTGGGGACGCATACCTTGATGACCTCCGACTGGTGACTGGGGTGGGCGACGACGGCTCCAAGCCGAACCTCCTCCGGAATGGGGACTTCGAGGCGCCGTTGGCGCCGGATTGGACGCTGTCCTCCAACCTGGTCAGCTCCGCCCGAAGCGCCTCGATCGTCCATTCGGGGGCCGCTTCGTTGCACCTGGTGTCCACCGAGGCGGGCGAATCGCAGTCGTCGTCCCTCTTCCAGACCATTACGCCCCCCCTCAGCGCCTCCCAGACCTATACCCTGAGCTATTGGTACTGGACTGCGGACCAGTCGGCCCGGCTCACGATTCGTCTCTCCGGGAGTGGGATCTCCAGCACCCATGACCTCAGCGGGAGCCAGAACAATCCGGCGCCTCTGTTCGGCAAGCTGAAGTCGGGACAGGCGACATTGGCGGACCTTCGCGCGTGGCATGTGTTGCGGGCGGTGCAGTCGCCCCGACAGCTCCACGAGGTGCTCCGACAATTCCTCGAGAACCACTTCGTCACGGAGTTCACCAAGACGCGGGATTACTTCGACGGGCGTGGGTACGACTCGCCCCTTCCGGAGCGTCTCGCGGTGCGGACCGAATTCGTCGAGAACCAACGGTGGCGGGAGGCCCTTCTTAAGCCCGGTGTCACATTCCATGATCTCCTGAAGATCAGCGCCGAGAGCCCGGCGATGATTGTCTACCTGGACACCGTCACGTCCCGCGGGGACGGCAAGTACGTGGCCAATGAGAACTACGCCCGGGAGCTCTGCGAGCTGTTCTGCTTCGGCGTCGACAATGGCTATGACCAGCAGGACATCGTCGAGATTTCAAAGGTGTGGACCGGGTGGCGTCTCGAGCTCTTGGATGCCGCGAACGAGTTCAATCCGTTGGCGGCGCGGAGCACCAACTACGTGAATCCCGCAGTCACCGGCAGCGCCCTCAACTCGAACACCAATGTGGTCGGCGTGTGGGGCTTCAAGTACCGGACGGACCGGCACAACAATGCCGCAAAGCACCTGTTCCATGAGTGGGATACCAGTGGTGCCCGGCTGGGGGGAAAGAGGGTCCCGGATCGGTTCGGTCCTCCGTGGGCGGGGCGGGACTACTCGCTGACCCTGCCGGCCCGTTCGGGGAATGCGGGAATGCAGGACGGCTACGACACCCTGCGGCACATGGCCGACCAGCCGTTTACCCAGGAATACATCAGCGTGAAGCTGTGTCGGCTGCTGGTCCACGATGGGTTCGAGCATGGCTATGATTTCACCGATGCCGAAACCTCGCCGGAGGAGGAGTTGATCCACCGGTGCATGACAGTCTGGGAGACATCGGCTCCCAAGGGCCAGCTGAGGCCCATCCTACAGACCATCCTCAGGTCGGACCTGTTCCGAGGAAACGGGGGCTCGCTGCAGAAGGTGAAGACTCCCCTGGAGTTCGCAGTGGGCACGATCCGAGCCCTTCGGGTGCCCTTGGCGGATGGGTCCTCCTCTTCGGAGACCGATGGCTACGGCCTGGCCAACTTCATGAACCGGGCGGGCCGCATGCGGTTGTTCGACCGGGTCGAGCCCGATGGATACCCGGAAGATGCCGCGGGTTGGGTCAGTGCGGGCACGTTGGCGGAGCGTCTGCGGTTCGTCACTTCGGCGCTCATGCCCGCTGGAATGACGGGGAAGGATGACGCGGGTGCGAACACGCGGGTGAATGTCCTCGGTGTTCTCCAGTCGAGGCTTGGAGCCGAGGGTGTCCGGGATTCCGGGCGTGTGGCGGATCTCCTCCTCCAAATGCTCTTTCCCGCCGAGGGCAAGGCCAACCTCGAGGCCTATCGAAAGGTGGCGGTCGGGTTCCTGGACACGACCGACGGCGGCACGGCCTCGCCACTCAGTTCGTTGACCGTCGGGTCCACCGCCCATGACCAGCGGATCCGTGGTGCCGCGGCGCTGTTGATGTCCACACAGCGTTTCCAGGAGCAATGACACCGCCTCGCCCATGAACATCCTGAGCCGGAGATCCTTCCTGTCCCACGCCACCCGAATGGGGCTGGGTGCTGCACTGGCCTCTCTCACCGATGTCCCCCTGGTCCTCCAGAGGGCGTTGGCGGAAGGCTCCATCGGTCGACCCGGTCCGAACGGTCGGGTCCGCAAGCTCCTCTTCCTGTTCCTGCGCGGGGCCAACGACGGTCTGAACACCGTGATCCCGGTGGGGGATCCGGCCTACTACAGCAGCCGTCCCCACCTCGCCATCCCCGACGATCCCCTGCAGCCGGCGGCCCGGATTGGTCCGGCGATCTTCCCGGAGTCTGGGAACACGGCCGGGATCTACGCCCATCCTTACACCCTGTCTCTCGGCAACGGCTTCGCTGGGCTGCATCCCTCCCTCAAGTTCCTGTCCCCGGTCTATAACGCCGGGGATCTCGCCTTGATCCATCGGGTTGGCTATCCGCGACAGTCCCGGTCCCACTTCGATTCGCAGGCCTACTGGGAGACAGGGGCACCTTCAAGTTCCGGGGCCAAGGATGGTCTGCTCTACCGGGCGATGCTTGAGTCGGGTCTGGCCAACACCTCGCCGCTGACGGGCGTCACCATCGGCACCTCGCTGCCGATGATCCTGCGGGGTTCAAAAGCGGCCATGATGAACATCGGTGATCCGACCCGCTATGGGCTGCTTTCGATTCCGAACACGGCGGCGGCCAAGGCGAAACTCTCTGCAGCCCTTGAGCCTGCGGACAGGGCTCGGTTCGCCGAAAAACGGGATCGGGACCTGCTCGAGCTACAATATCGGAACCTCAGTGGAACCCTCGACCTGTTTGCCGATCTCAAGTTCGCCGAGGCGGACAACACATTCCGGGACGACGTGGCGACCGATGCCGATACCGACTGGGCCAACGCCAATGGGGGTGGCTATTTCCTGTTTCCAACAACCAACGATAAAAACGGTGGCTGGAAACGCGCCTCTGGCAACCGGGCCGACAAGTACGTCGTCCCCACTTCGTCCTACGACTACTTCACCCGCCTGAAGACCGCATCGATCCTCCTGAACAACACGGACGCCATCGTCTCAGGGGTTTCGATCGATGGCTGGGACACCCACAGCAACCAGGTCGATGACAGGAACACGGCGGCAGGCCTCGGAGCCCACACTGGCAGCCACGCGGGACTGCTCCGCCGGGTGGGCTGGACGATGTATGCGCTCCAGAAGTACTTCACCAAGTACTCGAGCAGGTGCCACTGGGACGACCTCGTCGTGGTCACGCTTTCGGAGTTCGGACGCACCAGCATCGAGAATTCCGATGGCGGAACCGATCACGCCGAGGCCAGCGTCATGATGGTGGCGGGGGGTGGCGTTCGCGGCTTCCAGCCTGACGCCTTGGGTGGGGTGAAACGGACGGGGGTCTGGAACTGTGGTGGTGACGGTGACCATGTGGTTCCGTGGGTGACGGGACCGACAGGGTCAATGTTCCGGGCCTCGGGACGGTATTTGCAGCGAAACACCGACTACCGCTCAGTGCTTGGCAGAATCATCCGGGATCATCTCGGCGCGACCCAGCCGCAGTTGGATCGGATCATCCCGGGTTACGCCTCCCCGGAGGACAGTCTGGCATCGAAGGGAGTCCAGTCCCGGGACAACACCTCGGTCATCGGGGAACCCGAGGTGGTCTGAGTCGGTGCCGGGTCCTCGAGCGTGCCGCGCTCAGGGCGTGTTCCGGGTCGGCGGGGGCAGGGGCGGGGGCGGGATGCGGCCGCCCGAGTCGATCGGCTGGGCCAGCTGAACCGGCTGGGCTGGAGTGAAGTCCCCTGCATTGTCCTGTATGACGTTCATAGGCACCCCATTTCCACCGCCGTTGATGAAGGGCTGGACGACGGGTTGCACGATGGTTTGCCCCCCTGCGCGATTGTTGGCTGCCGAACCACCGCGTCCGATCACGACGGGTCCTCCGCCGCTGGCACCGACGAGGCTAGGTGCCGGAACTGGCGCTGCAGGCACGGGCACGTTGGGATTCTTCGGGGGTACAGCGCCAGGGGCGACGGGACTGCCACCCGCCGCCTTCAGTCCGTTCTCCGCGAAGCTCAGCGTCACGTCCTTGCCTGCGATCTGCGTCTTCACACGACCCGCCGGGGCGTCGATCTCGAGGACCTTGATGTCCTCGAACTCTTCGCCCTCCTGAAGGGTCTCGTAATCGGGCTGCTTTCCGCCGGGTCGATTGATGGCAAAATAGGCTTTTTTGACGCCTCCGGAACGGGAGACCCCAGTCAGGAAGACATTGGGTGGCGGGGAGGGCGGCGGCGGCGGCGGGGGAGCCGGCTCAGGTGGCGGCGGCGGCGGCTTGATGCCGAACGCGTTCCGGTTCGTGAGGGACAGGTACGGGTTGTCTGCGGCGATCGTCGTCTGGACGACGCACCCGACCAAGGACGCTCCGAGGAGCGCCGACCCCCATCGCTGGACAGCGGATCGCATGTTGGTTTTCTGCAACACCATCTGGTTTCGAAAGTTGCCGGTTCCTAGGGCCGCGTCCATGTCGGATTGTTGGTGAGGTTCCATCCGCCCCCGCGGGCGCGGTAGAGGTTCACCACGGCATTGGCCTCGGCGAACCGGGCCTGGGCAAGGTCCGACTGGGTCGGGTAGAGCTGCTGCTGGGCTTCGAGAACTTCGAAGTAGCTGGCCTTTCCATTGAGGTAGTGACAGGACCTTAAAAACTGCTCCAAGGGATGTGAGGGTTTTAGGCTCTAGTTGATGGTGGTTGGTTCGCTGCGGAAAGTCCATCCCCGGTGGAGGGAGGGCGGAGCCCGACCGGAGCCGGGGATGGACTTTGAGTCTTGGCGAAGGCCGCCGGGCTGAGATAGCCCAATCGGCTGT
>Ga0194126_10001182_pt1 | contig 44146 bp, 51 predicted proteins | sample TA2KigC150mmetaG_FD_148641 | JGI IMG/M metagenome (GOLD analysis project Ga0194126, IMG submission 148641) | Freshwater microbial communities from Lake Tanganyika, Tanzania - TA2015035 Kigoma Deep Cast 150m | ecosystem: Environmental > Aquatic > Freshwater > Lake | place: Tanzania: Lake... | reverse complement strand
TCTCGGGAAGCCACATCGCCTCAGGTTTGCGATGAAAGTGTCTTTCAAAGTCCGCTATCCCCCATCGGACTTCTGTCTCCTGATCCCTCTCATTGGCCAGGGGCATGATGATATGGTCATAGACCTGAGCGATCGCATTGCCGTGCCCCAACCGCCTGAGGCTCTCCCGGTCCGCTTCAAGGATCTTCTGATAGATGAGCGGCCTCTTCCTCTCAATCCAGGAAAGAAGCGTGGAACCGAAATTAAAACTGAGATAGGAATAGTTGTTGACGATATCGAGGATCTTTCCCTGACCATCAACGATCCGCGCATAGCCATTGGGCCGGTAACATTCTAAGGTGATCCGCTCATTCCAGTCATGAAAAGGATGAGCGCTCTCCTCACGCTCAATGGCCTCCAGCCACGGGTTCTCCCTCGGAGGCTGGTAGAAATGTCCATGGATAACAACGAATGCGTCTTTCATTCCCCAAAAACCTTATTTTTAGATTGTTCTTTATTATCTTACATCGGGCATTCAATTTCAAAACATTTTTTCAGTAACATTTTGGAAGGGGAGGACCCGTGGGATTGAAAATCGAATACATCTGGGCGACTCGTCTTCCTAAAGGCCATGTCTATGATCATCCCTGGGAGAAGGATTGTAAAGTCTTTGTCCTTGAATCCGGAGATGGAAGGGCAGGGCAGTGGGTCTATGAAACGAGGAATATCCAAAAAGATTTCAAAACAGCTTTCGGAACAGAATTCCCCGGTGTTCTTGCCATCGGAATCCAAACCGACACCGACCACAGCAACGAACTGGTTACCGTCTATTATTCCGAACCTATCCTAAGAAAAAAATGAATTGAGCTCTCAAGAACTCCTTCACGCTCTCCCGGTTACTCACCAGCCTACCCTGCCTACCGGCAGGCAGGCGCAGGCTGGGATTTCAAAGGGGGATTGGATAGATTTATATTTAATTTCAATAGTTTTCTAATCTATCTGATCGTTTGGTAATTCGTGTAATCAGAGATTTTCTAACTTCTTCAGAAATCTTAAATTTCTTAAATTTCGCTCTTGACAAAAAGGGGGAAGGTAGTTAAGATCGATTTGTACCATAGGGGGGTATAGTATAATATAAAAAAAGGAGGATTGCTTATGGGTGAAGTGACGCTGCAAAGAGCAGGAGATTCAAGGAAGGAGACGACGATAGAAGCGGACCTGGCGAAGCAGATTGCAGAGCTCAAGAAGCAGGTCGAGAATATCAAGCCCGGAGCTGAAGACAAGGTCTCCATCATCGTGTTTAGTGGAGATCTGGACAAAGTTTTGGCTGCCTTCGTCATTGCCACGGGAGCCGTGGCCATGGGCATGGAAGCCGTGATGTTCTTCACTTTCTGGGGAACGCCGGTTCTTAGAGATTCTAAAAAGAAGGCGGGTGGGAAGGACCTCATGGGGAAGATGTTCGGCTTCATGCTCCCCAAGGGCCGAAATGCAATCAAATTGTCAAACATGAACATGGCGGGAATGGGGACTGCGATGATGAAATCTCTGATGAAGAAGAAGAATGTGGCTTCTTTAGATGAAATGTTTGAAATGGCGGCGGAACTCGGTGTGAAGATTTATATTTGTGAGATGTCTATGGGTTTGATGGGATTCAAGAAAGAAGAATTTATTGACTACCCGAACCTGGAATATGTTGGTGTCGCAACATTCTTAGAACAGGCCAAAAACAGTAAAGTTCAACTTTTCATTTAAGCGGAAAATGAGGGATGAAGGGGTAGGCGGAAATGGATTGGTTTTCCTATCTTGTGGCCGGAGTGATGGTCTATGTGGCTGTGGCGGTATTCTTCATAGGCATGGCCTACCAGATATTCCAATGGTTGAGTGCGCCGAAGACCCGCATCAAGACAGGTTACTTCCCAAAACCTCACACCACTGGGGAGAGGTTGTTTAAAGTTGCGGAAGACGCCTTTGTTTTCCCAGAGGGGATCAAGTTTGATCGGTGGATGTGGGTTTTCACCATTCTTTTTCATTTCGGCCTGATGGGTGCCTTTGTTGGCCATCTGAGGCTCTTCCAGGAGTTTACGCCTTTGGTAGAGCTGCTGGGATCTAAAGGCATGGACCGGTTTGCTTCCTGGAGCGGAGGTTTCATGGGGGTCGTTCTGATGGTAGGGCTCCTCTATTATCTCCTTCGCCGATTGAACTTTCCCTTCAAGGAGGTGTCGGTCCCTGAAGATTACATCCTTCTCGTTCTGCTCATTCTGACCGTTGTTATGGGAAACCTGATGCGCTTTGTCGGAGGTATTCATGTAGGAGATTACCGGGCCTACCTTCAAAGTCTACTGAGTTTGCGACCCGCTTTCCCCGAAGCCCTGGCTGCTTCATCTACCAAATGGGCTCTGGTCTTTCATGTCCTGTTTGCCAACCTTGTCTTCATCTTTTTTCCCTTCAGCAAGTTGGTTCATGTGATTGCTACATTTCCGGCCAACCTGGCGAGGCGAAGATAAGAGATAAAAAAAGGAGGAGATTATGAGCGACGAAATCAAAGTGATCAAGACGATGGATTTAAAGGGATTGCCCTGCCCACAGCCTGTGATCAAAGTCAGCAAAGGAATCAAGGAAATAGAGGTAGGTCAGGTTTTGGAGGCCGTCACCACTGATCCTGGGGCTCTTTCTGATTTTCCAGCCTGGGCTCGGACGAGCGGCAATGAGATTTTGAAGACGGACCAAGAGCCTGGACTCATCCGGTTCTTGATAAAAAGGATGAAGTAAGAAAAGGAGTGTCAAAAGGCAAGCTGCCATGGAGAAAGAAAAGAAGGAAAAACTGCTGGCTCTTTTCCGGTCGAAACTGGATAGACCCATGCGGTACTATTTGGATGTCTGCACGCGATGCGGCATCTGTAGAGACGCCTGCTTTGCCTATGCATCGTCTCCAAAGGCGGAGTATACTCCCGTCTGGCGGGCCGAGGTCGTCAGAAAGATCTATAAACGCAATTTCAAATGGATCGGCAAACTCTTCCCTTTCTTGGGAAAGAGCAAGGAAATCGATGATGACACAATGAGGCAACTCTATGATGCTGCTTACACGTGTACGGGCTGTCGGAGATGCATGATGGTCTGTCCCTTTGGCATTGATACACAGGCGATTCAGTCAATTGCCAAGCTGCTCTTGATTGGGAATGAAAGTGCCCCCGAAGAACTGTCCATGCTGGCGGATGCTTCTATTGAGAAGGGGAAAAATATCGATCTTTACAAAGCGTCGTTTGTCCAGGGGATCAAGAATCTTGAAAAGGAAGTCATTTCGAAATGGAAGGGAGAATCTGACCAGGTCATCCCTTTAGATGTGGAGGGAGCGAATATCCTTTACGTGGCCTTGGCAGGAGCCCATTCTATCATTCCAACGGCTTCGATTCTCAATGCAGCTAGAGAGAACTGGACGCTGAGCTTCTTTGAAGCGGTCAACTTCGGTGCCTTTGTTGGAGATCCGATCAAAACGCAGATGATCGCCAAGCGAATCATCAATGAGGCCATCCGTTTGAAGGTGAAGGAGGTCACCATCTGCGAATGCGGAACAGCCTATCGGGTCATGAAACATCTTGTGGGAGAGCAACCCTTCAAGGTTTCACATATTGCCGAAGTGATGGCGAGATATCTCGGGGAAGGTAGAATCAGGGTCGAAAGGGACCGAATCAAAGGACTCATTACTTACCATGATCCCTGCCAGTCTGCTCGAAACAGTGGCGTTATTGAAGAGCCTCGATATGTGCTGCATCAGTTGACTTCGAATTTCGCAGAGATGACCCCAAACAGAGAATATAATATTTGCTGTGGCGGAGGGGGAGGGCTGGTGGCCTTGGAAAATGAGCCATTCAGAGAAGAAACTGGAAAGGCAAAGGTTAATCAGATAAGAGACACCGGCGCAACCATCGTCGCCACAGGCTGTGAAAACTGCCATACCCAATTGAAGTTTCTTAATGATCGGTACAAGACTGAGGTCAAAGTGGAGTTTTTGACTAATTTGGTTGCCAACTCATTGGTTCTGGAATAATTTCGCGAACAATGAAAGGGAGACCGCCAAGTGGAAATGGAGCGACAAAAAAAAGACGTTTTAATGAGGTTGAGGCGTATCGAAGGCCAGCTGCGGGGAATCCAGCGGATGGTGGAAGAGGGGGTTTCTTGTCCAGAGATCCTGACCCAGGTTGCCGCGGCAACGGCGGCCCTAAAGAAGGCGAGCATGACCATCATCCACACCTACATGGAGGAATGTCTCAGCAAAAGCAAGGAAGAACGCGGTATGAAACGGGAAGATGCAATAAGAGATTTTCAAAAGGCCATCGCGCGATATATCGACTGGGCGTGATTTCAGAAGGCAGTAAGGAGTAAGGAAAATAATTCCCCTTCTATTCGACGTGGGGTTAAGAGATTAGTAGAGATTAAGGAAAGGTAGGAGAGGAGGAGGAAGATGGGTTCTGTTTTGAGGGTGAAGGGAATGAGTTGTCAGCATTGTGTGATGTCGGTGACAAAGGCGCTCAATCAACTGGATGGGATCAAAAATGTTCAGGTGGATCTTTCGAAAGGGGAAATCCGGTTTGATAATACAAAGCCGGTGGCTTCTGAACAAATTGAGAAGACCATCACCGACGCAGGATACGAAGTCGTTCAGGGCTAAAATTCCAGATTTGAGATTTTAGATCTTAGATTTTTTCAATCCGCAATCCGCAATCTGAAATCTGCAATCACGGGAGGAGTAAAAGATGCCTATTTACGAATACCGATGTCGAAAATGTGAGATGGTTTTTGAAAGATTTCAAAAGATGGGGGAGGGAGGAGAAAAGCTCGTCTGTCCTCATTGCGGAGAGAAGAGACCAGAAAAAATAATCTCCGGGTTCTCTTCTTCGAAGGGTGAAACAACGACTTCTTCGTGTGGCCCATCGGGGGGATCCTCAAGATTTACCTGAGGTCAATTTTAGGGTCAGGCCACGGAAACTCGGTATTGACAGAAGTGTGGTGTTTTGATATAGGATGGCCATGGCCCGAAAACCTCGGATTCATTTTCCAGGGGCTCTGTATCACGTCATCTCAAGAGGCAATCGAAGGCAGGGCATCTTCCTGGATGAAAAAGACCTTCAGCGCTTCCTGGCCTATCTTACGGATTGCAAGAAGAGATTTCCCTTCCGTCTTTATGCCTACGCATTGCTAAAAAACCACCTTCATCTTCTGATCGAGGTTGAACAGACCCCTCTGAGCAGGATAATGCAGAGCCTTCTATTTGCCTATGCGAGTTATTGTCTCACTCGGGGGAAAAACCCTCGCCTTTGGGCAAATACTTTAGTATCCACACTGTGTGCATTTTTTTAGGCTTTCCCTCGTGAGGATTTCTGTGCTGGTTGTTTTGTCTTTAGCTGACTTCAGTCAGTAGAGAATCCACCAGCTTGTAGCTGGCGGGAGTTCAATTCAATAAACGCCATGGGGAGGAAGGGCACCTCTTTCAAGGGCGCCACAAAGCCATTCTATGTGATAAAGATGCGTATCTGTTAGAGTTGGTTCGCTACATCCATTTGAATCCGGTGAGAGCCAATATGGTGAAAAGACCTGAAGACAAGTGAAGAGGACCGGTCAAAATCGTCAAAATCGATGATTGACAGAGTTATTCAAAATCAATTAAATTGATTGAGCAAAAAGGAACAACTGATGGAACGTATTAAAGTGGTGGTACGATATGCCAATGGAAAAATCTTAAAGGGTTCTGCAATCGATTTCTTCCCGAACAAAGATCGATTTCACGTGACCCCTGTGGACAAACCACTGGACAAACCCGTCGAAGTCATCATCAATCAGTTGAAGGCCGTTTTCGTGGTTCGGGATTTCAAAGGGGTTCCGCAATATGTGGAAAGGGGCGGGTATAGAGAAGGAGAGAACCCTTACGGGTCGTTATTAGAAGTGACATTTATGGATGGGGAAGTATTGGTAGGATCCTGCATGAGTTTTGATCTGAAACGACAGGGGTTTTTTATCTCTCCCGCAGATCCCAAGTCTAACAATCTAAGAGTGTTTGTCGTATGCTCTGCCTTAAAAAGGATCCGGCAGTTACTCCCAAAGGCAGTGGAATATATTGAAGTGCCTATCCCGGGAAGAAAAAATTAAGAGGGAGTTTCTTTTTCATTTATTTTTAGCCTCATAAATGCGTTTCTTGATCTGGCCGATTTCTCTTGTGACGGGGATTTCTTTCGGGCAGACCTCGGTGCACTTCCAGAGGGTCTGACAGCCCCAGGCCATATCCTTATGATCCAGAAGGGAAAGCCTCTCCTCAGAACCCTCGTCTCTTGAATCAAAAAGATAGCGGAAGGCCCGCACCAGAGCCGCAGGCCCTACATAATCCATTGTCTCCTTATTCTGATTGACCGGGCAGGAGGCTGTACAGCAGGCACAGAGGATACAGCGGATCGCCTCCTCAAACCGTTCATGTTCCCCGGGAGACTGTTTTCGTTCCTTATCGGGTGGAGGCGTCTGAGTGATCAAAGAGGGTTTGATGGAGTGATACTTTTCAAAAAAGGGACCAATGTCTACCACCAGATCTTTCACCACTTTGAAGACGGGAAGGGGCTCGATCAAAATCTCCTCCTGAAAACTCCGGACCAGCTTCTGGCAGGCCAATCCGCAGACGCCGTTGATCCTCATCCCATCCGATCCGCAGACGCCATGGCCGCAGGACATCCGGAAAGACAGGGTTGGATCCTGCTCCCATCGAATTCGATTGAGGCAATCGAGAAGCCGATCCATGGGGTCGGCCTCCACCTCATAGGTTTGATAATACGGCTTCTCATCCTTCTCCGGATCGTAGCGGAAGATCTTTAGTTTAATTAGCATTGAAGCTTCTCACTCTAAGGGTATCAGATGATCGGGATATCAGAATATCAGGTCTGAACATCTCGGTTTTCCTGATAACCTGATCTCCTGATTCCCTGATGACCATTTTTAATACACCCTTGCTTCCGGTTGAAACCGTGTGATCTTAACAGGCTTATATCTCACTTCCAGACCTTTCCGGGTCTGAAAAACAAAAGTATGCTTCAGATAGTACCGGTCCGCCCTCTGGGGAAAGTCTTCCCGCCAGTGAGCCCCCCTGCTCTCCCTTCTGTGGAGACCGCTCAGAAGGATCACCTCTGAGAGGTCGAGTTGATGGCCTAATTCGATGGCCTCCATCAATTCATAATTAAAAGCCTTCTTTTTGTCAGAAACCCCGATATCTTTAAATCGTTCTTTCAGAGCCCGGATCTCCTCTATCCCTTTTTTTAAACCTTCGTCATCCCGGAAGACCGATCCGTATTCCATCATGGCGGCCTGCATCCCTTTTCGAATCGAATCGCACTTCTCCCGGCCCTGATGATTCAATAAACCCCTTATCTTGGAATCCACTCTTTTCAGCGACTCGTTTGAAAGAGTGGGCGTTTCAACTCGCAGAATATCTCTTTTCATCGCCAATCCGCTTCTTCTTCCGAAGACGAGGAGATCGAGAAGGGAGTTGCAGCCAAGCCGGTTGGCGCCATGGACGGAGACGCAGGCGCATTCTCCAGCGGCATAGAGACCGGGAGCGATCGATCCTTTCTCATCTGTCAGAACCCTTCCATCCACATCCGTCGGGATGCCTCCCATGATATAATGGCAGGTGGGTTGAACTGGAATGGGATCGTAAACTGGATCGATGCCCAGGTAGATCCTCACAAAAGAGGCGATCTCCCAGAGCCGTTTCTCAATCTTCTCTTCTCCTAAATGGGTGAGATCGAGATGGACATAGTCCATTCCGCCGATTCCTCTTCCTTCTCGAACCTCTGTAAGTATCGCCCTTGAGACCACGTCTCTTGCCGCCAGCTCTTTTACCGTGGGAGCATACCGCTCCATAAAGCGTTCGCCCAGCCTGTTCCTCAAAACCCCGCCTTCGCCCCTTGCCGCTTCACTCACCAGGATGCCCAGGGGATAAAGCCCTGTGGGGTGAAACTGGACGAACTCCATATCCTCGAGCGGGATGCCCGACCGAAAGGCGAGGTTCATCCCATCTCCGGTCGAGGCAAAACCATTGGAAGTGGTCTTATAGATTCTTCCACATCCGCCGGTAGCCAGGAGAACGGCTTTGGCCTGGAAAAGATGGAGTTCGCCTGTCGGAAGATCATACGTCACCGCTCCCGCACACCCCTTTCCATCAAAGACAAGCGAGAGGAGATAGTTCTCGGGATAAAATTTGATCTGGTGGCGAAGGCATTGGTCATAGAGCGTGTCGAGGACGACCCTTCCTGTGCGGTCTGCCGCATAGCAGGCCCTCTTCACAGGTTTTTCCCCGAAATTCCGTGTATGGCCTCCGAAGTTTCGCTGGGCGATCTTTCCCTCAGGAGTGCGACTGAAGGGAACGCCCATGTGCTCCAGTTCATAAATGACCCGGGGAGCATCCCTGACCATGATCTCGATGGCATCCTGATCACCGAAAAAATCACTCCCTTTGACCGTATCGAAAAGATGCCATTCCCAGCGGTCCTCCTCCTCATTACCAAGAGCCGCTGTGATCCCGCCCTGGGCTGCGCCTGAATGGGAACGCGTGGGAAGGACCTTGCTCACCACAGCAACATCGGCCTGCCCCACACACTCCACCGCAGCCCGAAGTCCTGCCAGGCCTGCTCCGATGATAAGGATGTCATGGGTGAAGTTCATGATAATCCCATCAATTGTCTTGGAAAATAAGACTTCTGTCTCACGGTAAGGGTAAAGATGCCCGTATCGTTATTAAAAGGCTATGTTTATCGTCTCTTTATTCTTTGGACGTGACCCTAACCGATAACCGAAACGGGCTTCGTAACCTTATACCGAAAACCCATTTTCATTATGGCAGGGTTTGTTTACGGGTATAATTGAGCAACCCGCCCGCGAGAAGGATTTCGATCTCCCTCTGGTTTAGCCCGTGCGAGACTTCAAAGGCGCTCCCCTGTGTCACATTTTGAATGGTCAATGATCCATTCGCCCGAAGAAGATCGCGGATCTTCTCGATCCTGAGTTGATTCCCCTGTTCAATTCTCTCATAGTCTTTCTCATCCTTAAAGGTCAAGGGAAGGATTCCAAAGTTGATCAGATTGCTCCGGTGAATGCGCGCATACGATTTTGCAATAATCGCTCGGATGCCAACGAACATGGGAGCCAGGGCTGCATGCTCCCGGCTCGACCCCTGCCCGTAATTCTCGCCTCCGACCACAAATCCGCCTCGCAGCTCTATTGCTTTCTTAAAAAAATCAGGATCCAACCTTTCAAAGAGGTGTTTTGAAATAGCAGGAATATTGGATCTGAGGGGAAGAATCCTCGCTCCGGCAGGAATGATATGATCGGTCGTAATATGATCTCCCAATTTCAAAAGAACTTTTCCTTCGATCAGATCCTCCAGGGGGCCTCGCGTGGGCAGGGGCTTGATATTCGGTCCCCGCTCGATGGTCATCTTCTCCGGATCCGGCGAAGGGAGAAGAATCATGCTGTCATCGATTAAAAATTTCCTGGGCATCGGAACCTGGGGTGGCTTCTGACCCAATTCTCTTGGGTCGGTGATGATTCCTCTTAAGGCACTGGCGGCTGCCACATATGGGCTGGCCAAATAGACCTGATCATCGGGAGATCCGCTCCGGCCCTGGAAATTCCGGTTCATCGTCCGGATAGAGACCCCATCAGAGGGAGGCGCCTGACCCATTCCAATGCATGGACCGCAGGCCGATTCGAGAATTCTGGCCCCTGCTTGGATCAGATCGGCCAGAGCTCCTTTCCGGGCAATCATCTCAAAGACCTGCTTCGATCCAGGGGTAATCGTAAGGCTGACATTCGGATGGATCTTCTTTCCTTTCAGGGTCTTTGCCACACTCATCAGATCCATATAGGAGGAGTTGTTGCAACTCCCGATGCAGACCTGTTTCACCTCTTTTCCCGCCGCCTCTCTCACCGGGGTGACTCTATCCGGGCTGGAGGGCTGGGCGATCAGGGGCTCCAATTTTCGGAGATCGATCTCAATGACCTGATCATACCTTGAGTCGGGATCGGGCTTGAGAGGAATCCAATCTCTCTCCCTCTCCTGAGCCTTTAAAAATTCGAGAGTCTGCTCATCGCTCGGAAAGAGAGTTGTGGTCGCTCCTAACTCCGCTCCTAAGTTCGCAATAGTAGCCCTTTCAGGAATAGAGAGCGCTTTCACGCCCGATCCTCCGAATTCGAAGATCTTCCCTACGCCGCCTTTGACAGTCAGTCGCCTGAGAATCTCTAGGATGATGTCCTTTGAGGAGACCCATGGGCCAAGCCGTCCCTTCAATCTCACCAGCATCACCTCCGGCATCTTGAGATAATAAGGCCCGCCTCCCATAGCAATGGCAACATCAAGGCCGCCTGCTCCGATGGCGATCATCCCCATCGCCCCTGCATTGGGCGTATGGCTGTCTGAGCCCAAAAGCGTCTCCCCCGGTTTTGCAAACCGTTCCAGGTGAACCTGGTGGCAGATGCCATTGCCGGGCTTTGAAAAGAGGATTCCATACTTGGCCGCAAAGGTCTGAAGAAACCGGTGGTCATCCGCATTCTCAAAACCCGTCTGAAGCATATTGTGATCCACATAGCTGACGGAAAGCCTGGTTTTTACCCGTGAAATCCCAAGGGCTTCAAACTGAAGATAGGCCATTGTTCCCGTGGCATCCTGTGTAAGGGTCTGGTCGATGGAGATGGCAAGGTCCCCGTTGGCTTCAAGGGTTCCACTCACCCGATGAGACTCAAAAATTTTTTGAACGAGATTCTTTCCCATGGATCACCTTTCGCATATCTGTGTCATCGTTTACTAATCCCTGCCTACCGGCAGGCAGGGGTGTAATCAAAGATTTCGGATTTTCCCGGAAATCTCAAAAATGATAATGGATGACTCTTCGCTTTGTCAACGAAATTCCCCTCCTTCATCCAAACATCCGAATTTTTTATCATTGAACTTCGGTTATATTTCCGGTAGATTATGTTTTAATGGACAAACACATATTAAAGCAGTTTAGGTATTTCTTGAAAGAGAGCGTCCGGAAGAAAGTCGATTTTTCGCGGACGGACCAGAACAGAGGGATCGATCCTCCTCCTATCGAAAAGCCATATCCGGCAGATGTGTTGCGAATCGATCTTCTGAAGCCCGGCGAGTGGAGAAAAATCGCCAAGATCGATCTCGCCACGGCGATTGGGAACCGTCAGAGCCGTCGAATATATCGGAAACAACCTCTTACGCTGGACGAGGTGTCTTTTCTCCTCTGGGCAACCCAGGGAGTGCGGGGAGAAGTCGTCGGAGGCCACGCCTATCGCACCGTGCCATCGGCAGGGTGCCGTCACGCCCTCGAAACATATCTGGCCGTGCTCCACGTGGAAGGGGTCGATTCCGGAATCTACCGGTATCTTCCACTCTCTCACCAGCTACTCTACGAGTTCTCAGAGGAACAGCTCCCGAGTAAGATGGTCGACGCCGCATTCGGCCAGCCCTACCCGGGAAACGCAGCATTGACATTCATCTGGACGGCCATTCCTTATCGCATGGAGTGGCGCTACGGCCCCGCGGCGCATCGGGTAATCGCCATCGATGCAGGCCATGTCTGCCAGAACCTGTATCTTGCCTGTGAGACCATCGGGGCGGGGACCTGCGCTATTGCCGCCTATGACCAGGAAGCATTGGACCGGCTGCTCCGGGTCGATGGAGAGGAGGAGTTTGCCGTTTATATGGCTTCCGTGGGAAAAGTCTGAAGGGGAAGAAGTATAGACCTAGTCACTGCACAAAGCTCTTCTCTATTCAATTCGCCAGACTTCCAGTTTCAAGCCTTCGATATTTTCGAAATGTCGCCTGTTAGCAGTGGCAAGAGTTGCATCGTGGGTCATAGCCGTAGCAGCAATCAGGGCATCCACTTCCCCGGTTGGCCTTCCAATCATTCGTAGTTTACTTTTAATTGTTCCAAATATCTTTGCGCATTCGACATCAAATGGAACGATCTGAACAACGTCTAAAATACGATATAGTTTTTCAAGATTTTCTTTAGACTTTTTTGATATTTTTGCCCCATAATCCAACTCCGAGATCACCAGGGTGCTCAGGGAAATCTCATCAATCTCATCCCGGATCCTCCGTGAGATTAATTCGTTGCCATTCAGAAAAGCCACCACCACATTGGTATCTAACAGGATCATCCGAAATAGACCTCGCGGCCAAAATAGTTGTGCCTTTCCCTATCTATCTCTTCAAAGATAGGAATAATCGTGGGATCGTCAGACCATCCTCCTGATAATTCGGAAATAACCTTCAATTTTTCTTTTCTTTTCAGTATCGGCTCGATCTTAACGAGAACGGGCGTACCATCTGGCAATCCTACTTTCTTAGGAAGACGAATGGAACCTCCTTCAATTTTGGTCTTCACGGTGATGGTCATTCTTCACCTCCGTAATGTATTACCGTATATGTCATCCTTTCTCTTTCCAAATAGTCTCGGATTACAATTGGGATCATCCCGATGACCCTATATACGACCTGATTATACGCTTTCCATTTACGAAAGACAATAACGATGGTAAGTTTAATTTCCATCACCTGGCTCCTCACTCCATCGATCTAAAATAGTTTTGGAAATGGGGTAAAGTGTGATAACCTATTTCTAAAGAGAAAATCGATATCTCCGGTAGAAGGATGATGGAGGCTTATTATGATTAAATCAAATCAAAAATACAGGATCGAAAAAGATTCAATGGGACCTGTCAGGGTTCCCAGAGAGGCTTATTATGGCGCTAACACGCAGAGGGCGGTGGAGAATTTTCCCATAAGCGGATACCGGTTCGGAAGGGAACTGATTTATGCCCTGGGCCTCATCAAGTATGCCTCAGCCAGGGCGAACGCAGAGCTGGGCCTCCTTGAAAAGAGGATGGCCAGGGCCATTGAGCAGGCCTCGTATGAAGTGATGCAGGGAAGATGGGATGAGCAATTTGTGATCGATGTTTTCCAGACCGGCTCCGGCACCTCGACTCACATGAATGCCAATGAAGTGATCGCCAACCGGGCGAATGAAATCTTAGGGGGTAAAAAAGGAATCTACAAGTCGGTCCATCCCAATGACCATGTCAACCTGTGCCAGTCCAGCAACGATATCTTCCCTTCTGCCATTCATATCGCCGCCGTCACCCTGCTTCTGGAAAGACTTCTGCCTGCCTTAAGAGACCTCCATCAGGCGCTTAAGTCCAAGGCTCAGGAGTTTTATCCTATTCTCAAAATTGGCAGAACCCATCTCCAGGATGCCCTTCCCATTCGACTGGGCCAGGAGTTTGAGGGATATACACAGCAAGTGAGGCTCGGCATCTTTAGAATTCTAACCGCTATGGGATCCCTTTATGAACTTCCTCTGGGTGGGACGGCTGTTGGAACAGGAGCCAATACCCACCCGCGGTTTTCAAGAAAAGCCATCTCCATCATCAACAAAACGATCAGAGGACAGTTCCGTAAGGCGACCTGCCCTTTCGAAGCTCAGGGAGCCCGGGATGCTTCTGTGGAGATGAGCGGGGCTTTGAAGACCGTGGCGGTCAGTCTCTTTAAAATCGCCAATGACATCCGGTGGCTGGGTTCGGGTCCCCGTTGTGGGATTGGAGAAATTCACCTCCCGGAAACTCAACCTGGCTCCTCCATGATGCCCGGAAAGGTCAACCCGGTGATCCCCGAATCGATGATCCAGATCTGCGCCCAGGTGATTGGAAATGATTCGGCCATCACTCTGGGGGGTCTTAGCGGCTATTTTGAGCTCAACACGATGATGCCATTGATCGCCCACAATCTCCTCGAATCGATCTGGCTCCTTGCCAATGGCGCCGAAAATTTCAATCAAAGATGTGTTAAGGGATTGAAGGCAGATCCGGAACGATGTGAAGAGATGATTGAAAAAAGCTTAGCCTTAGTGACAGCGCTCGCTCCAAAAATCGGGTATAATGAGGCCGCCCGTATGGCCAAGAAAGCATACAATCAGAATAAGACAATCCGGCAGGTGATGGAGAAGGAGAACATCCTCCCGAAAGCGGAGTTGAATCGTATTCTCAACCCCCATTCCATGCTCACCCCAACGAAATCACTCCAAAACAATAAAAAAAAATAGGGACACATACCTTTTAATCAGTAAACCTCTTTTTATTGAAGCACTTTATTGGATTCTATCTTACTGTTTTTGATCCAAAAGAGTAAAATGGTATGTGTCCCTATTTTTTCTCAGTAGGGAATTTTGCTTCGAGCCATTCGTTCTAACCTCCTTTAAGGGCATAGATTTTTGTATAACCCATCTTAATGAACTGCCATGCCATCCTGGCACTGGTGCCCTCACCGGGTCAGGCTCAGTAAAATACAAGAATTTTATTCTTAGAATACTTGTCTGACCAGAGATGAATATCCTTCTCCGGGTCCTCACGAACTGCTCCCTTGATTTTTAACTCACTTTTATCCCAATCTTCCTTTGCACGGACATCAAGAATAATTAAATCCGGACTGCCTAACATAGACCTCAGCTCTTCCTTAGCTATTTTGGGGATATTTGAATCTGAAGCCAAATTTTGGAGACATGCCGTCACAATCAATAGAAGAAACAACCCAATGATCAATAACTTTCTCGTTTTCATGACTCACCTTCTTTCTATTAATGTTTTGTGCAAATGATGTAAATCTTATCTTGATCCCCGATTATTTTTGCCCATGATGATCGCGGCCGAGGAAATAATTGGCCCAGGAAGAGGTTTGATCTAATGCCCAGTTTCGAGGCGGAATGTAACTCTTTTTAAGAGATTCTTCCTCCCCATAGGGTTTGAGGCGATCATAGGCGCGAACATAGATACACCTCTTTTTGTTAGGGAAAACCTCACACCACCCCTCCCCAGACCCTCCGCACGGACCATTAAAAAGATATTTGGGGCATTGCGATTGGGGACAAAGGAAAGCTACCTCCAGAAGTGTACAATCCCCGCAGCGGCGGCAGCGAGAGCTGATGAACTTGATCCAGTACTCGAGCTCGGTCACAGTACCTTCGAGTCCGGTTCCATCGATCTTTTTAAAGAACCACCGGGCTGAATTGAAAAGGGGAGCTTCCGGAGTAAAGGCTAAACCGTGAAAGAGTCTCATCATGGCATAACCCAACGCCTTCTGTGGGCAACTCCTCCGGTCAACAGGAACATCGGTATTGAGACCTGTTTTTCCGTCCTTCTCATATAAATAAAAACCATCCTTCTGGGGGAAAGAGAATTCATGCACCCAATCTTCCCAGCCGGAAGAGAGCTCCTTTGACTTTCCAATCATCCATTCCACATCATCATAGGTCAGCTTAGGCCCTCCGATATGGGCGCCATCATATCCAATGCCCTTGAGGATTGCGATCAGCTTTGCAGCCCTGGTGAGACGGGCGACTCTCCCTTTATCCGGTGTCTTGGCCTCCTCTTCATAGATCCGGTAGAGATCGTCCGTCACCACACATCCCGGGACCCTGCCCTGATTCATCACCTTGGCCACTGCCTGGTTTAGGATGTAGACATTTCCAAGGATGGGGATTCGAATAGCGTTGTGACGCATGTAACGGTAAACCTCATCGAATTTACGCGCATCAAACCCTAGCTGTGTAATGACAAAATCTGCCCCCATCTTTGCTTTTTTGTAGAGCCGGTAGTATTGGGCCATCACTTCGGATTCTAATTTTTTAAAAGGGGAGACCGTGCAGCCCTTAAAGAAATGGGTAGGGGGAAGGCGGACGCCCCCTCCAGGAGCCTTTCCATCGATGTCCAGTCCGAGGTTCATCTGATTGATGAAATGAATGAGATGAACCGAATCCAGATCAAAGACAGGCTTTGCGTTTCCCTCAAATCCATAAAGGGGAAAGTCGCCCGTCATCACCAAAAGATTGGAGAGGCCGTTTCGGTCCAGCGAGTAAAGAGTCGATTCGATCTGATTACGGTTTTTATCTTTACAGGTAAAGTGAATTAGTGGATCCATGCCCAGACGAGAGATTTCAAGTCCGAGCATATTGGGGGAGAGGGCCGGGTGACCTCCAGGATTATCGGTGATGGAGAGGGCGTTTACCAGCCTCGATCGGGCCGCTTTCTCTGCGATGCTCATAATCTCATCTTGAGTTTTGCCTCGTGAACCTCTTCCTGGAACAAGCTCAAGAGTGAAGGTAAACTCTTTCTTTGACAGTAGAGTTTCTTTAAACCGATTGATCGTGTGCACTCCCGGCTCTAATTCCAAGTCTGAGATCTCTCTGCTTCTTTTAGTCAATCTCAATTAAATGTATCTGACCGAGTACATCGAACGAGAAAAATGGGTTTTGTCGCATGACGAAGCACTTTCTCCGCCACACTCCCGAGGAGCCAGCGTCTGACACCACTTCGACCATGGGTGGTCATTGCAATTAAATCAATATCCTTCTGGGCTGCATGGTCTATGATCTCTTCCCCATCCTGGCCATAACGGACATGGTTTTCCACTTTAAATCCTTTTGTCTCCAACCTTTTTTTCATCCTGTCTAAGTACTCTTCCGCTTCCTGGATGACTTTCACTTGAGCTTCGGTTTGATCTGCGCCGGGAAAAACACGGGCATAGGCAACACGCAAAAGAGCGAGGGAGGCCTTCAAGTGAATGGCTAATGTTTCAACTTTTGGGAAAACCATTTCTGCGCACTCCGATCCATCCAGGGGAACAAGAATTTTTACATATTTCTGCATCACATGCTCCTTCTCATAAAAGCCTCAATACAGGATCCCCCGCTTAATACCCCTTTTTTTGAATCTCCTCCAAGCCCTCATCCACCGTAAATACCGCGCCACACTTCGGGCATTTAATTTTTGTATCCCCTGAGACTCCTGCACAACTCGCAAAAAAAAACGCTAATACCACCATGATCAAAAAGAAACCCATCCATTTTTTCATCTTCTTTCACCCCCTTTCCGTCTCCATACCAGTTATATTGAGGCTAAACAGAATTTGTCTTCGCTAATAACACTTCCACCCATATTACCCCAGAGATCCCAACATCACCCATAGTTTTCCAGGATTTTCGTCAATTGGGGACGATTCAGTTCCTGGCCGAACAGTGGGCCTTTTTCCAAGGCATGGAAGTACTTCTCATAGGGAGGCTTGTCATTTCGATAGATGATCCCAATGGGAATCTCCTCTCCCCATTGCTGTGATTTTCGCATCGCAGCTTCCCAGTCTTGTGGATCATAGAAGGGAGGAAGTGGGTTGCAGCGATCACGATACCATTGATACGTATTGACCCGATTGAATGAGATGCAGGGCTGCAACACATCTACCAGTGAAAATCCTTTGAATTGGATTGCTTTTACAAGCACGTCAACCAGATGTTCTTCCATTCCCGCAAAACTTCTCGAAACAAATCCAGCCCCCATAGCCACTGCCACAGCGATTGGATTGAAGGGAGCCATGGCAACACCTTCGGGCTGGGTCTTCGTAATAAATCCCTGATCCGAAGTGGGACTGGCCTGCCCTTTAGTCAAACCGTAGACCTGATTGTTATGGACCAAGAGCGTGATGTCGATGTTTCGGCGGATGGCCCCCAAGAAATGGTTTCCCCCTTCAGAATACATGCATCCATCGCCGCTTTCCGCAATAATGACAAGGTCCGGATTGGCAAGTTTTGCCCCTGTGGCTATGGGAACAGCCCGACCATGAAGACCATTAAAAAAATTGGCATTGAGATAATGAGGTGCTTTGGCGGCTTGACCTATTCCGGAAACAAAAAGTACCTGGTGAGGCTCTAAATTCATCTTTACCAGAGCCTGTTTGACAGCTTTTAGTATTGGAAAATTCCCGCATCCCGGACACCATGCGGTCTTATATTCCCCATAATCTTTGATGTCGACCATACTCACCCCGATTACGTTGACATGACAGAAAGGACCTGACGGGTTGTCGTGGCAAACTTTTTTATCCCTCTTTATCCAATTGTACGGAAACAGGGACTGATTTTGTAAGGGTATTGAATACCGGGGAATACTTTTGGGCTATCTGAATCAGCTCTTCCTTCTGCTCCATTGAAACATTCGCTTCAATTTTGAAGTAGACACGGATATTCTGATACCCTACAGGCACATCCTCCGATATCCCAAGAAACCCGCGAAGGTCTATATCTCCCTCATATCTGGATTCCACTTTATTAATCTCTATTCCTTTCACCGATGCATAAGCGATGAGGCTCGTCGTGACGCACCCCGAGAGCGCAACCAGCAGGTATTCTACCGGATTGGATCCCTTATTCTTTCCCAGAAGAATGGGAGGCTCATCCAGTTCATAAATCATCGCTTTCCTGGAATGATCCTCTTCCAGGGCGCCATAAAAATCCTTGATCTTCGCACGATTATGGGTGCCGTTGATCCATTTGTTGGTGGCACGAAACTTAAATTTGCCAATTTCCGGATTCTCCTTAATCAGATCAATTGTTTTGAATAACTCCGATACATTCAAACCGTTGATTCTCTTTTGTCCGGCCATATCGCTTCTCCTCCTTTCTTCAGATTGAGAGATGCCTCAGTATATATTGGGGGGTAATCGCTAACCCATCATATCTTGAGATCCGTTCTTTGATCTGAAATCCCGTCTCCCTTCGGATTAGGGAAGCCAGCTGGCCGGTTGCATTGCTTTCCACACCTATCACCCGATCTGCTTTCCCCAGGTGGCCGATGAACTGCTCAGGAACCATTGGCCAGACCTGTGAGAAGTGAAGCGTTGCTGTCTTTATACCTTGGGATGATAGTTGAGAAGCAGCCTCTTCGACAGATCCCTTACTCGATCCCCACGAGACAAACAGGATTTCCGGTTTCTCATCACCCCGATACTCCGGAGGAACCACTTCTGAACGGATTCCATCTCCCTTCCTGAACCGTTTATCAACCATCTTCGGACGGATGGAAAGATTCTCTGTCAGGTGACCATCTTCTGTATGCTCATGACTATCCGCCACCACAAGGTGTTTGCTCAAACCGGGTAACAGTCGAGGGGAGACTCCATTCTCACTGATTCGATAACGAAGGTATGGAGTCTCTATGGAAGAAGGATCCGCTCCGGGTTTTACATAAGAAAGTTTCGAAATATCTATCGGTTCCACATCCCGGTAGGAATCGGCCAGGAAATGGTCTGTCATGATAAACATAGGACCTTGAAACCTCTCTGCGAGTTCAAAAGCTTTTCGAGTGAGATGGAAACATTCTTCTATCGTACCTGGGGTGAAAATGGCTCGTGGAAACTCTCCATGGCCTGAATGCAGAATGAACCACAATTCACCTTGCTCCGTGCGAGTTGCCAGTCCGGTTGCTGGTCCGGGCCGCTGGCCAATGACAACCACCACCGGTGTTTCACTGATAGCAGCGAGACTGACGGCCTCAACCATCAGCGCAAATCCGCCCCCAGAGGTCGGTACCAGGCTCGGAACCCCGGCATAAGAGGCTCCAATGGCCATGTTGATTGCAGCAATCTCATCTTCTGCCTGCTCGACAACTAAATCCATTTTCTTTGTATTATTGATGAAGGTCTGGGCAATGGAAGTAGAAGGGCTCATGGGATAAAAAGCACAAAATTTCATCCCCGCAGAGATGGCGCCCAGGGCGATCGCTTCATGACCATCCATCAGCAGTCGCCTGCTCGGGTTCAATATGACCGGCAATGGTTCATATCTAAAGACCTGTCCGTTCATCCATTGATAGCTGGCCTCAAGAACCTTGCGATTTGCTTCTAAGCGTTCTTTTCCCAGGCCGTCTTCAATCGCCTTTGCAATAATGACCTGAGTCAGGCCCAAGAGACACGATGCAACGCCCATGGAAGCCGTGTTCCAATACATTTCTTCCCCTAATGCCTTGAGCGGGACCCCGATCCAATTCTTTTCCGTTCTTTTCCATTCGGCATTACCGATGAGATAACCATTGTCTATAACTTTATCTTTGTGAAGGTCGATCGCCCCTTCATTGAGGGCAATCAGAATATCGATGGCTTCCTGGCCAGCCATCACTTTCTCTGTTCCTGAACGAATGGAAAAGGTGTTATGTCCACCCCGGACTCGGGACTCATAGGTTTGTGTGACATGGACGGAGAAACCGCTTCTCACTAAACTTTTTGCAAAGATGGGGCCTACAGTCTGTAACCCCTGCCCTGCTTCTCCGCCGATGAGAATATTTACCCGTCTACTCTTCAAGGATTTAGCCCTCATTTTTATTCGATGCCCAATGTGCATCGTTTCAACTTGGCCAATCTCCCGATCCCAGGAAACACTTCACTTCCTAATCTTTTCATGCTAACGTTGAGCATGTTCAAAAGTGACACAGATTAATCAGGGATCTTTTTCGCGCCGTTCCATTTTTGGAAAGCATCGATTTCCCTCTGGAGGTTATCGGTCAATCGTGCCCCATGAGAAGCAGCCAGAAGCCTGTATATTTCAATGGTTGGTCCAGCCAGTTTATCCTGTGCTCGTAGGACGAAAATAGGTTCACTCTCACCAATTTTGGGGATGTTCACTTTCCCGTTTTTCCCTGAAATAGCCATTGTCTCTACCTCCTTGGACATACATTTTTTCTAATAACAAGGTTAATAAACAAATAATATGCCAATCATGGAACCAAAGTATTTTCCCCTATGATTTCAATAAATTGAGATTGTTGGGGTAAATTCGGACGGATAAAATCGGCCAGGATCTGTCTTATGCCACAGGACTAAATCCTCTGGGACAAGAATTTGTTTCCTTGAACTGGACTACAGTATAGAGATGAATTGATATAACATGTCAGAGATCGCCTTCCATATTTATAAGTATTGCCGGACCTGTCATAATGATATAAGGAAGGTGGTTTCATGAGAGGTTATTTAATCAACAAAAACTTATGCTTCTATTACTGGTTCAGAAAAAGCATCGGGAAAAGAAAAGCTTTTCGGGTTGCCACGAAGATAGAAAAGATCATTCTGTTCTTCGGAAGGGAATCGATCTCTTAATATCCATCCGCTATTTCTTCAAATCCGGTTTTGAATTACAATTGGAAAGGGTACTATGATTCCAGAAGGAATATTTCAAGTGGGTCTTTCACTTGTTCCGAAAAGTCGTTTACGGCTTTTTTATACAGGTCATTAAAATTATCAATCCGCTCCTTTTTTCTTCTCTCCGTCACACTTCCCAGAAGGATAAAGGACCGGCTGAGTCCGTCTTTCCAATAAACCTTGAATTTAAGTTCTTTCTTTTCTGCAAACCCTGGTCCCGCCTCCAATGTTTGAAATAAAGGGGGCCCCAAAAACTTTCCGTTATCTTTTTGTAAGATTTCTTCTAACTGCTGCAATCTTTCCACCTGACAGCTTTCTCCCAATATTTCAGAGGCGCAAAAAGGAAAACTGTGATAGCGAAAGTAGTAACGACACGGGTTGCTGATCCTTACACAATTTTGGATTTTTTGATTTGTTACTATCTTTAAGAGGTCACTTAAGCCCATCCGACACAATTCTCTTCTTGTTTTAAAGAAATCCATTTAATTAAACCTCAGTTGCTGTATTGGAAAAGTTTCCCCATTGGATCCTAAGGTTTACTTTCATAAATCTAAATGCTCACTCAAACTGATATGTTTCTTCAGTTTTTGCAGGGCTTCGCCTTCGATCTGCCTCACCCTCTCCCGTGAGAGCTGAAGGTGATTCCCGATCTGCTTTAACGTTAATGGGGAATCAGCCATCACCCGATGGGTAATGATATATTTCTCTTTCTCATTTAAATTCTTGATCGCATCACGGATAAATTGCTCATGCTTCTCCCTTTCTTCCTTAAGACTCAATCTTTCCTCTTGATTAAGACCATTCTCCTGTAATAGATCGAAGTGCGTAATGTCGTCATCTTCACTGAGGGGTGTATTTAAGGAGAGATCTCTTGAAGACATCCTTTGTTCCATCTCGATGATATCTTTCTCCTGAACATTCAGATCGCGAGCCAGAGCACCATAGGCCATTTTATCCTTTTCGGCTGACTCAAGAGCTTTTCTAACCGTCCCAATCTTATAAAATATTTTTTTCTTCGCTTGGGTTGTCCCAATTTTTACGAGACTCCAGTTCTGTATGATAAAGTTTTGAATATAGGCTCTGATCCACCAAACCGCATAGGAGATGAACCGATATCCTTTATAAGGATTGAACTTCTTGAGAGCCATCATCAATCCAACATTGCCTTCTTGAATCAGGTCGGCAAGTTTAAGCCCGTAGGCTCTATATTCCAGCGCTACTTTCACAACAAACCTTAAATTCGAGGTGATCAGCTTATGAGCCGCCTCTATGTCATGGTCCTTCCGATACTTGACAGCCAATTGAAATTCCTCTTCTGCCGTAAGAATAGGAATGTGTCTTATCTTTATGAGATAGGAGTTTAGGGAATCTTGAATAACGGGTAAATCTTCCATCAATTCATTTTTCAAGTCTTCGGGGAAAAGTCGTCAGGATGATTGGGCCATCCGACCCGACCACCACGGTGTCTTCAACCCGAACTCCCCAGGGGCCCGTATATATTCCGCAATTGCCCACTGCGATGACGACGTTTGCCTCCAATGGAGGCGGTTCTTTCTCCCCGTGGAAAAAGGCGTGGCCTGGCGGCAGAGGGGATTCTTCGAATTCAATGCCTACGCCATGAATCGGGGGCCCAAAGAGATGGTTGCCATGACCTCCTTCTTTGATCACTCCATGAAGGGTCTGCTCAAGTTCGACCATTCCAATCCCTGCCTTCACCTTTTTTATGGTCGTTTGTTGGGCTTTCAGATAGAGATCATACGCAACCCTTTGTTCGTCGGTGGGTTTCCCCACGCAAATCGTCCGACAGATATCGGCGCTGTAACCATTGACAATGGGGTGAATGTCGATCATGACGAGGTCATTTTTTTTCAGTTTTCTATTGGTAGGAAGTCCATGAGCGATATTGGTACGGGGCCCGGAAGAGACATAGGTGCGCCAGAACTCCTCAGCGCCAGCCTGCCTCATGGCATATTCCGCTTCAGCCGCCAGCTGGCTTTCCGTCATGCCCGGTTTTATCGCCTTGATGGCTGCCCCCATTCCTTGCTGAGCCACTTTTGCGGCTTTTCGGATACATTGGACTTCTCCATCCTCCTTTACGATCCGGAGTTGAGAGAGGATATGGGTACAATCCTTTACGGCAATGTTCGCTGGCTTGGCATGGGGATGCGTGAGCATTCCCATCATCGACTGGGTCAGGTAAGTATATTCGAGCCCAACGACACCCTCCTTTATCCCAAAATGTTCAAAGTTATGGGCGATGGAGTGGATCATGCCAATTTCATCGTCAAAACCGACGACATGTTCACAATGGGAGAGTTTCATCACATCTTCCACATCGGTCTGGGGAACACCCAATGCCACCTTTCCTTCCTGGGTCACCATGGCATAAGCGCAAAGACGCCCATCCCCCGTAAGATAAAACATGTTCGAGGGTTTGGTGAGCAAGAGAGCATTCAAGCCTGCCTCTCTCATGAGATCAATGCACCTCTTCATTCGCTCCTGATAACGGGTGATCGCCATTTCATTATCTCCTTTCTTTTGCTGAGCATTCAGCAAGTATCACTTCTTTGATCTCTTCAATTCCCCCAGCTTTCTGGCTCATGGCAGCCCCCTTCTTCATTTACGAGAACTGTTAAAAACAGAATCCCTTTCTCTTGGGATTGGATGACAGATCGTACAGGTGACTTTCGGATCGGTTATGACTCCTTCTGGAGTGCCTCCCTGGATTCTGCCGAAACTCCGGTCCCCTGTTGCAAAAAATTTCTTCGCATCTTTCTCCATCACACCCGTAGCCCTGCGGGATTCTTCAACCATCGTGCGCTGTTCGGTTCCCAGAAGGTCAAAGAAAACCACAGACCCATCCGGATATCCCTTCTGTTGGAATCCCATGGACCTGACATGGCCCTCTAGATAACCGGTCAGAGCTGGTTCTTCCGGGCCTAAAGAAATGGAAAGCATGAACAGAATTAGGAATGAGATTGAAAGAGTAAGCTGTTCTCTCATATCAATGCCTCACTAAAAATAGGGACACATACCAATTTTGAGTTGAAATATTTATATTGCACCGGGTGTGTCATAAGGATCAGGGAAAATGGTATGTGTCCCTATTTTACGATCACCTAACGGCCGACATCAATACCGTACCACAATCCGGGCAACAGGGATGGTTGATGACCATGAGTATGCTGACGATGAGTTGATGGCTGCATCTCCTATTTCTCCTTAATGTTATTTGAACTCCATCTTCGCTCAATATCCGCCATACAGCGGCCCGGTTAAAAACCTTCGTTTCCAGTCATCGTACCCAATGACGTAATTGTAGCCGCAGGCCGTGGAGAGCTCCCGTCCCTCGAGGACCTTACGGAGGCGACGGCCTCCGTCGACCGTTTCTCCCGCAGGGCCGAAAGGGTTATATTTCATGCCGTCGCCATCGAGGAAGACATAGTCACAGATGAAGAGAATGTCCTCGAAAATGTAAAAGGTGAAGCCAGGGGTGTGGCCATCGATATGGAAGGCCTCGATGCCGTGATGGACAAAGTTCTTATCGAAGACGGTATCGAACGTGAAGAGACGGCAGATCGGGTGGGCCGAGTCGTCGCGGTGAATCTTCACCTCGGCGGCGAAGAGCTTCCTGTAGAGATTAGAAGCGCCAAGGAAGTGGTGGTGAGTAAATAAAATCGTTTTCCCCCGTTCCAGGGAAGAGTCAAAAGAGGAAGGGCAATCAATCCAACAGAAACCGTTGGGGGTCTCAATTCGATAGGCCGCATGTTCAAAGCCAAGAGGCGGATGGGAATTCAGTCTTGTCACTTTTTCGTTCACCGGTGTGGCCACCACCCTGTAACGGGCCGAGCACTCTTCCGCGGTGATGAAATACTTCTTCGCCGCACCGCAAAAAGGGCAACGGTCGGGATGAACGCCGATCATGTTGAAGCCGCAGACCAAGCATACATACTGCTCACGTTTCATGCGGATTTCCTTTAACTCTCAGAAAAAAACCTTTCGTCGGATTGAACGGTTCTCTTATTTGCTCATACGCCTGCCTTAAGTTGTCATACCTCTTCAAGCATCGTCGTGAAGAGGTCATGATGTTCTTCCTCGTCTTCAAGGATTTCTTTGAAGATAAAGGCGGTGGTGACATCGGCCTCTTTTTGAGATTGCTCGATAATCTTTTTGTAAAGAATAATCGCCTCCTCCTCCGCTTTTACATCCAGATTGAGAAACTCACTGAGGCTTTCTCCCACCAGGATGGGAGCAGGTTTGGTGGTGGGGACTCCCTCGAGATACCAGAGCCTTTCGGCAATCTTTTCTGCATGTTTCATCTCTGTGATGGCCGTCTGCTTGAACTGGTCTTGGATGGCGACCCCTTTCACCCCGACAACCTGAACATGTTGCCACATGTACTGGATGCTCACGGCGATCTCTCGGGCGATGGCATCGTTCAGCATCTCTCTCAGCTTGTCGCTCACATGGGTAGCTGGTTTGATATGAGCCATAGGATTTACCTCCTTAAATTTACAAATTTAAAATACTCACCGAAGATATTTGAAATCCCCTCCGTCCTCACCCAGAGCTTTACGGAATCAATGCATAGACCTGTGCTTTTTTCGTCCACTCGCTATTCGGATAATCTTGTTGTAACGCTTTGAACCCCAACTTTAATTCATTGGGATCGTGGCTTGCTTTATATTTTGCCACTCCGAGATAATATTGAGCCTCTGGAGAGGCATCCGTATTGGGAAAACGATCCAAAATCTTTTGGAAACATTGCATGGACGGCTCGAAATAATCCTGATCGAACTCGACCTTACCCTTACCGAGCATGATCTGGGCAATGAAATCATCCGGAGGCAGATACCCTACGAATCGATGGTGCTCGCTCCCCTCCGGATCAAGAATGATGATGGTGGGGGTCCATTTGACCGCATAGCGCTTCACCATGGCTTTGTTCTTGTTGAAGTCAATTTGAATGGGAACGAAATCATTTCCCACAGCAGCACAGACATTCGGATCGGGGTAAGTAACAGCTGCCAGCTGTTGGCACCCGATTCAGAGATTGTTATAGAAGTCCATCAAAATTAATTTTCCCCCCTTTTTCGCCTTTGCCTTCGCTGGGCTGAGAGAGGTTTCCCACTGGATTTGTCTTTCCATAACCATTCCTCCTTTCACGCTAAATTTCATCCCATTCCGTAACGGTTTTTTCAGAGGGTAAAGGTATGATAAAAACTGGCTTTCGAGTCCGATGCAACACTGTTCTGGATACACTCCCAAGAAAGGCATGGGCTAAAAATCCTTTTCCATGAGTTCCCATGACGATCATATCGCACTGTTCTCTATCCGCTGCGGTCAAGATCTCTTCTGGAGGATAGCCCACCGGGACGAGGATTTTGGATACGAGTTCAACGCAGGGAGAGCCAATTCGAGCCTCTGCTTTGTTGCAAAACCCTTTAAGGCGTTTTTCCATCGATTCAACGACCATCTCGAGCTGCTTTTTCCTCAATGTGTCCAAGGAACTTCCATAAACCTCTGCATTGGGCGGAACAGGCTCAATCGCATGTAAAATGACAATCTTTGTGTCATACTTCCGGACCATATCAATCGCAAATAAGAACGCATAAGAAGAGTTTGAGCTGAGGTCGGTGGCATAAAGAATATTATTAATTTCTGGAATTATTTGTCTTTTCCTCCATCTCGAATGATGTGAATTACTAATCCAAAAGTTTGCTGTAAACTTTGGTTGCGGCCATTCTTTTTCCTTTCCCCATTGATCCAATTTACATTTTTAGCCACAGCGGACCATGCTTTCAAACAGAGCCGCCCGATCTCGTAGAGTCATGATTTAAAATAAATCGGAAGTTTGTTTCTGCTCTTTCCATTCATAAAAGAGATTAAGATTTTCCTTCCACGTTAAGATCTGGCTCAATTCATCCAATGAATGAAGAACGACCACATTCTCTGCAACCCTCCTCAACTCATATTCTTTTCCCGTCAGCCTGCTCTTCAGAATTTCCCCAATCTTCGGAATATTCATATGAAATCCTTTTCTATTTTCAGTCAACTTGCCTTATCTTGGGGAAAGGAATTTGCTTATATGCCACCCCTCTTTTCAATGCTCATCCTGTAACGGCCAACCAATCTGGATGGTCGTCCCCAATCCTACAAAGGACTCGACCCTAAAAGCCCCTCCTGACAGTTCAACTCGTTCTCTCATGCTCGTTAGGCCATACCCCTTCCTCATTCCATTTACGGGCAAGGTCATACCCGGATTAAATCCAATGCCGTCGTCAGTGATCGCCAGTTCTATTCTCCTCTCTATCCTTCTCAATGAAAGGCAGATCAGGTTTGCTCGACTATGCTTAGAAATATTATTAAAAGCCTCTTGCATCACCCGGAAAATTACTGTTTTGACGGAAAGGGGTACTTCATCCTCCTCTATCTCGATATTTTGTTTGATTTGAATGGTTGGATAGGTACAGGCAAATTCACGAGTAAACCAGTTGATGGTGGCCAGAATCCCCAGATCATCGAGCATAGGGGGACGCAAATCCATTTGGACTCTTCGAGTCTCTTCAATGCACTCCTGAATCATGGGCAAAAGGGTATTCAATAGTTTTTCTATTTCGATGGGACCGTCTTTGTTTTGACTATGATTAATTTCTATCTTAAACTTAATAGCAGCCAGCATCTGACCTAATCCATCATGGATTTCCCGGGCGATTCGTTTTCTTTCGTCCTCCTGAGCAGTAAGAAGTTGAGAGGAGAGCATTCGAACCCTATATTGAAGGTTTGATGCTACATTTTCCCTTGCTGGAGGGAAGAGAATACTACGATTCATAACAGGCATTTCAATTCGGCGATCCTCAGTACCCAAAGGACGTGAAAATTCTTGTTTCATCGGCTTCACCCCCTCATTAGATTAAAAAAATTCTTTTCTTACCTCTCAATATTAATGTTTATCAAGAAATACCTTTCCTTCGGGAGCCTCCCATTAAAATGGAGTCCCACGGGTATGTCTGCGGTCCCTAACAGACGTCCCATATGGGGCGGCATCCCGACCACATGTTGGCGCTCTCATCCACGGTCCAGGCCGTGGTCTCCTGTTTGCCGGGATAGATCAACTGGGAATGGTCCCACTGTCCTTCATTGTTTCAGCAAATGTTCATTGATATGGGTCAGTCTTTTGGGAATATTCCGATTTTCCAAAATGATTTGATCAAGAATTTCTCCACAATAGATGCATCGCCAACCCCAAAACTGTTCATAGAGACCGTAAAACTTTTGGTAAAACATTTGGCTCAAGCAACGGGGGCATTTCAAATGAATCACCTCCTTGATTGATAAATATTTACCATTCTATTTCATGCCGTTTCATATCTTAACGTCGACCTATGTTGTGTTGAGCATCTTACCCAAAACATTTGTAATCATTGATAAATCGCCGTCAATATAGGTTAAAAGGCGAGGCCTTAGCTGATGAGCTAAGGCGACCGTCTCTTCTTTCTGATCGGGTATGACGAGTATGATTTGAAGATCTCTCAATAAATCCCGGATAGAAGAAATATTCTTCAGTTCTTCATAATTGCCAGTCATAAGCACTGCCACACCCAGATCATCAAAGGGTTGCCTAAATCTTTGAGAGAGACTTTCTAAAGAGCGATAAACTTCCAGGTTCTCTTCTGGTATGCGGCCTTCAACTAATTCCTTAAGTTGATCAGCTACTCCACCAACCTCCGGTAAATAGAGAAGCCCCTTCATACAAAAAACACTCCTTTGAGCAACGATTCACGCAGACAGTCAAGGGATTAATCAAAAGATATGCCAAAATGATGAGAAAAATTTTTTATCAAAATCTCAAGGGGTTAGGATATTTCAAGGTTATGACGATGAGGAAAAAGACAGGTATCTGTCCTATAAAACAAGACGAAATCCTGTTTGACAAGACATTTTTTTTAAAAAAGGACTTAAACTTGGGAGAGGTGAGGTCTTGTGTAAGACCCTAAATCGCAGTGGAAATGTGATGCTTTTTCAGAAGGAGGTATAAACGGGAGCGGGAAAGACCAGATATTCGGCAAGCTTCTGGGATATCTCCTTTAGTAAATAAAATCACATCTTGCAAATACTTTTTTTCTGTTTCAGCAATTGCCTTTTCTCGTAGATCTTGCAGTTTGGGAAAAAGTTTAAGAGAATCACTCCGCCCTACCGCTGTCGTCCCCTGTTCTCGCAAGGATGACCGAACAATGTGAACTCGAATATGAGTCGGTAGGTGTCTGGGAAATAGAATGCGGTCATATCGGGCCGTGATCAATGCCTTTTCCAAAGCATTGATCAACTCTCGGACATTTCCCGGCCAGTGATAACCGGTTAATATGTCGAAGAAGTCAGGGGAAAACTCCTTCGGTTCTATTCGATACCGATCACATAGGATGGGTATGTAATAAAGGACCAGAGGCTGAATGTCCTCTAACCGGTCTCGTAACGGAGGCAATTCGATGGTGAAGGATCGGAGACGAAAGAGGAGATCTTCCCTGAATTGATTTTGTCCGACCATTTCGTCGAGATTTCGGTTGGAGGCCGAAATGAGCCTAAAATTGCTGTTTACTTCACGTTTTCCCCCTACAGGACGGAAGCTTCGTTCTTGAATCGCCCTAAGAAAGTTTTTCTGAATGGATAGAGGAAGTTCTCCCACTTCATCCAGGAAAAGCGTTCCTCCATCCGCCTGAAGCATTAAGCCGTCCTGCGCTCTATCCGCGCTTGTGTAAGCCCCTTTCTCATGGCCGAAGAGGATGCTTTCGACCAACTTCTCCGGAAGAGCTGCGCAATCGACAACCACAAAATTTTTATTTGCCCTTAGGCTGTTCTGATGAATCGCCAGGGCAAAGAGTTCTTTTCCGGTACCCGTTTCGCCTGTAATCAGGACATTCGCTTCGCTGTTCGCTACCTGCCCCAGATGTTCGAGGCATTCCTTCATTTTTAAACTATTTCCTATGATACCCTCTCGCTTCAAAGACAGGGGCATCCTCCTGGCTTTTTTTTCCTCTCTGTACTGGAGGGCTCGAACCAAAGGGAGAGTGATCCCCTCCACCGAGCAAGGTTTCTGCAGATAATCCCAGGCCCCATGTTTGATCGCCAGCTCCGCTCCCTCCGGATCACCGAATCCGGTGATGATGATCACCTCGGGTAAATAAGGAGCCGAATGAACTTTTGGTAAGATGTCCAAACCATTCCCATCGGGCATCCGCACATCGAGAAATACAACGTCATATTTCCCTGACATCACTGCATCAAGCCCTTGCTGAAGGGTGAAGGCAAAAGTGGCCTCATGCCCCAGCCTTGTGACCACATTCGAAATGGACTCGCAGATCAATCTGTCGTCGTCAATAATCAGGATGCTGGCCATAGCCCTTTCATCCGAAGAGTAAAAATCTTTATGCTATGAATTTTTAAAAAGCAAGATCGTCAACTTCCTTAGCGTACAGCGTCATAAATTCCTTTTTTTGCTTGTCATTCCGGACTTGATCCGGAATCCAGTATTTCTAAACTGGATTCCTGCTGGAGTTTATCCCGATGCAAATCGGGGCAGGAATGACACCTTGGAAATTAATGTAAAGAAGCGTTAGACGCATTACATTAGCGCCAATATACCTACGATCGAGCAAGATGTAAAGAGATATTCAAACTTACCTGTAGTTTCTTTAACGATTGAAAAAACTTGAACCTATTTCTTTAGGGCTTTGCGAACCGTTTCCGCCATTTCTTTTACCGTGAAGGGTTTCATCACAAATTCCCGAATGCCCATGGCCATGGCTTTATCGGCATCAACAACCTCACTAAACCCTGTGCAGAGGATGATCGGGATATCAGGCCGGATGCGGAGAATGGACTCGGCAAGCTTTTCCCCTGTCATTTTCGGCATGGTCTGGTCGGTGATGACAAGATCGAAAGCCTCCGGCTTCTCTTGAAAGCTGTTGAAAGCTTCACCGCTGTCCCTTTTAGCAACCACGTTATAGCCAAAGCGCTCCAACATATGTTGGACGCTTTTTAGCTGAACCTCTTCATCATCGACGAGGAGGATTCTTTCTCCTCCCGTTGGAATGGAGGTCTGCGATATAGGGCCGGGGCCGACCTCATCCCGGACTCTTGGAAAGAAAATATGAAAGGTTGTTCCTTTTCCAATTTCACTATTAACTGAAATGGCGCCGCCGTGGGTTTTTACAATACTATGGACGACGGCCAGCCCCATTCCTATCCCCTCACCGGGCTTCTTGGTGGTAAAGAAAGGATTAAAAATACTATCGATCACCTCGTTGGGCATACCACAACCTGTGTCGCTGACAGTTAACTCGAGATGTGGCCCTGCTTTTAAGGTGGGGTATTTAGCCGCCATTTCTGAATCAACTTCAATATGGGTAAGTCTCACATCGAGTATTCCTCCATTTTCCCTCATGGCATAAGCTGCATTGCTTGAAAGGTTCATCAATATCTGATGGATCTGTGTAGGATCGGCTTGAACGGCATCGGCTTCGGGTTCTATGCTTTCGTGAAATTCGATATTTTTAGGGAGTGACGACCTGAGAAATCTGATCGCTTCTTTGATAACAGGACCGATTTTGATAGGGTATCTCTCAAGTTCCTTTTGACGGCTGAAAGTAATGATCTGGGTTACTAAATCTTTTCCCCGTTTTGCCGCATCCAGAACCGGATGAAGATAGCGATGCACCGGACTTTCCTCCGGGGTATCAAGGAGAGCCATTTCTGTATTGATGGTGATAGGCATGAGGATATTGTTGAAATCGTGAGCAATCCCCCCAGCCAGCGTGCCGAGGGCTTCCATCTTTTGCATCTGACGTAAGTTTTCTTCCGCTCTTTTACGCTCGGTGATGTCGATGCCCATCTCGAGGACGAGGGTGGACCCGTCTGTGTCAGTGAATGGGAAGTCGAAAACATCGTAAATACGTCCATCTGGACCGGTCCATTCCCACTGGTGGGGCGCTCCGGTTTTAAGAACGGTAAAGGATTCACAGGTTTCACAGGGCTCACTTCGGCCGAACAAATATTCAAAGCATCGTTTGCCATGAGATCCGCCGAAACGTTCCCGGAAAAAACGATTAGCAAAAGGTACGTGATAATCCGGCGACAACAGCACCAGGTAGGTTGGCAGTATCTCCAGAACGTTATTGAACCGTTGTCGCTCCGCATTCACTGCTTCTTCGGCTTGCTTACGTTCGGTTACGTCTTCAAGTGAAAAAACTAAGAATTCCACCTCACCTTTGTCATCCAACAAAGGGGTTAGGTTCCAGTCCCAATAGGTGATGCCCCACTCAGGATGATCGGGAAACGAAAAAGGTTTTGCAAAGGCTTGGTAAGGAGTTTTTGTCTCAACCACTTTTCTGAATATGCCCTCATTCTCCTCATGAGGATAAAAGTCAAAATGGTTGTGTCCAGGAAATTCAGAAACATCGCGTTGGCAAGCTTTGGCATAAGCTTTATTGACTCTGATGAAATTGAAATGTCGGTCGAGAAATACTAAGGGGGTTATGGTAGAAATGAAAAATCCTTCTAAAATCTTTGATTGTTCTGCCAATTTTTCGGTTCGCTCCTCAACCCGGATTTCCAACTCATCCCGGGACCTTTTAAGCGCCTCGATCAAGCTCATCCGTTCCAAGGCAATGGCCACCTGATCGGCAACCGTCTTCATCAAGGCAAGCTCTTCTTCATTGAAAGTGGTCCGTGAACGGGTGCCAAATGAAAGGGTCCCGATGACCCGTCCTACGGACAAAAGGGGATGGCAGGCATAGGCCTTGATCCCGAAGGATTTTACAAGTTCAGTCCGTGGATCGAGGGTCGTTGGAATCTCCTCGCAGATAATTCGAGAAGCGTCCCTTGCTGCGCAACCGCACACGGCTACGCCATAATCGAGCCACTCAATTTCCCTGCCGGTTTCTTCAGGTATCCCTGCAAAGGCGTTCAGGTGAAGGCGCCCTGCTCCTTCATCAACGAGATAATTGAAAAAGGCATGGCAGTCGAGATACTCCATGACCTTACTGCAAAGCTCATTCACAATTTCCTGGGGCCTATCTGTCGCCAGCAATCGGCTTGCTGTTTGAGAGAGTATCTCCAATCTCTCTCTGCTCTTCCGGAGATCCTCCTCCGCCTTCTTCTTCTCGGTTGTTACCAGGAAGTAGACGGAGATCCCGTATTCATGAGGATAGACTCTCACATCGTACCAGTTTTCATAAGGCTTGATACCGAAATACGTTTCAAAAGCGCTTGTTTCCTTCTTCTTCAAGGCCGACCTGAATTTTTCTTCAAAAATAGACCCTTTCGCCTCCGGGAATGCCTCAAAAATATATCTCCCAAGAATGTCCTCCTTCTTTCTTCCCAGCAGTTGTTCCGCTGCTTGATTGAAATAGGTCACGACCAGGTCGTTCTCGAGCGTGAAAAAGCCGTCGCTGATACTGTTAAGGATCGTAGCAGTCTGTCTCTCGCTCTGGCGCAGCTCTTCCTCCGCGCGCTTGCGCTCGGCTACTTCCCTCTCAAGATCCGCTTTGGAGGCAGTGACCTCCTTCAAATTGGCGGTCATCTGATTGAAGGCATGTGACAGATCATCGATTTCATCGTTCTTCTCTTCTTGAATCTTGAAATTCAAGTTGCCGGAGCCAATAATGGCCGTACCCGCCTGGAGGGTCGCTATCGACTTCAGTACGCGCTTGTAAGTCACCGCATAGCTGGCTAAGAGAAATAGACCCAACAGGCCCAGCAAGACATACATAAGCTGGGTTCCTATTTGAGCAAGCTGGTCCATCTGTCGATGAAATAGCCGCGATAAGCGTGAGGCATCCGATACCAACGCCTGGCTAAGGATCGCAATCCGGCTCCACGAGACTTGAAGAAGGGGGGTATCGAGAGTTACCTTCTGGTTTGGAGATACGGTTCCAACAACGGAGACCGTACTATCAAATACCTCTTTCAACCGCTGTTGATTTGCCCGGATATTGTTGACAAGAGCCTGTTGCTCCGGCCTATCCACTCTCAGTCTGGCCACTTGGTTGGAAAACGAGTCAAATTTGGATTGCCACCGACCGAGCGGTTGGCTTTCGCGGTAGATCAAGTAATCATTGGCCAAGTAGCTTAGCTCGCTGGCCCCCTGGGTAATATTTCTGGCAACTCTTTCCTGTTCATTGGCCTTCTCTCTCCGTTGATTCACGATGATCGCCGTCGTCGTCACGGCCACAAGTATAACGCCGAACAGGGCCATCGTTATAGTGAATTGTGTCTTGATTTTCATGGTTCCCCTCTATCGAATGATGTTCACCGCTTCGGGTTTGACTGCGGCCAGGGCATCAATGTGGATGAAGTCATGATAATCAGGAATCTTTACGGCGGTTGCGTATTTATTTTCAATTGCCCATCTCGCTTCGGCTTCTATGCCCGTTAGAATGGTCTGGTCAAGGAACAACTTAAATTCATAGCCATTCCAGAACGAATTTACAGCCTCTCTGTCTAATTTTAGCCGTCCGGTGACTATGCCTATCGCCTCTTCTCTATTTTCTTGAATGAATTTTTCCGCTCTATCAATTGCTCTTAAGAATTTCTTCAGGGTTTCCGTGTTGTTCTTTATGAAATCTTTGGTTGGAACGAAATAAAAGTCTTCACGGTATATGTTTTTGCTTGGTAAGACAACCGTCTTTTCGATTAAAAGTTTTTGGGCGTTGTAAATGTGAGGCTGCCATATGGCAATTGCGTCTACCCACCCGTCCAATAGGGCTTTGGGCAAGTCCGGCGCATCAATATCGATGACTGAAACATCGGAAAGTTTCAACCCATTGTGGATCAGAAACAGACCGAGAAAAAAATGGCCGCTGGAGCCTACCGGCGTCCCTATTTTCTTCCCCTTTAGATCCGTGGACTTTTTTATTCCCTTGTCTCGCCTGGCAAGCATGAGGACATCCTCATAAGAACAAGCCATCGCGGCGATAATAGCGTAAGTATTTTTGGAAAAGCTGTTATACATCACCGGCGTCTGGGCCACTGTGACCATATCGAGATTCCCTTTCTCCAGCATATCCACAAGAGCAGTTCTTCCGGAAGAATAGTCTTTTATTTCCACATCCAGGCCTTCTTTTTGAAAGTAACCCCTCTCTTCGGCCACCCAGACCGGTGCTGAAATCACGCTAAAGTCAACACCGAAATTTATTTTTCCAAAAGGCCCTGTATGTTTTTCGGGGCCCCTTTGTCTCAACAATGCATAGGTCCCTATTCCTAACACGGCGATAACGATTACAATAGATGCAAAGATAATCTTTTTATTCATAACGCTAAGTCTCCGGTGCTGGAATATGAGTAATCTTCGGTTTTTTGACCATCCCAGCTCTAACAAGGTTATTCTCTACATATTTAGAGATAGCCTACCTTTCTCTACCCATCGATACCAGGTGAACAGCATCTGTACTTCTATAGCTACCCAGTTTGTCGTTTTCAAAATGGGGACACATACCATTTTCCAGCCACAAGTTAAAAGTGGGGCTCAGGCTATCAGGTAGTAGATAATTGGTTATCAGGGTAATAGGTAAAAATTTTATTGTTTTCCTGATATCCTGCTCCATATTTCCCTACGTTGCTTTCTTAGGTCTTCCTTTTGGCTTAAAAGATAAGCTGGAGCCCAATCTCTCAGAAAGAGTGATTAAAAATTGTGGGTCGCCTAAGGGTTTCCCCGATCTTGTCTGTTTTCTGATCTCTTCTACAACCTTCTTCTCTTGTTCAGAACGAATGAATTCCCTGTATTCATTTAATTCGCTTATATTAAAAAGAGGCTCCTTCAGAAGGGGGTCTTTCTTACCCAAAATATGAGCCTTCGCACTGGAATAGGAGTAATCCTCGGGTCTTTGCACGATCCCTGCTCTTACGGGATTGTTCTCAATATATTTAATAACAGCCCATAAATAGCTGTCTGCATCGATGACCGATGAATAGTATCGACATTCCCAGAGCCGACCAGTCCTTCCATTTTCTCCATTAAAGTACTTAGAATAAGAGAGGGTGATCCCCTGCATCATCTTGGGGAGAGCTTCCTCCTTCTCGGGTTTTACAAGCAAGTGGGTATGATTTGGCATGAGGCAGTATGCCAGAACAGCAGTCTCTTTCTCTTCTGAGTATTTCAAAAGGAAGGAAAGATACTTTTCGTAGTCCGCCGAGACCGTGAAGACTCTTTCCCTATTATTCCCCCTTTGAATGATATGATGAGGAAACCCGACCCCCACTATCCTTGCGATTCGCGGCATATATTATATTAAATTCTGTTTTGGGTGTGATGTCAAGAAAAATGGTATGTGTCCCTATTTTCCCCTATTTTCCTATTTTCAAGTAGACTCTTGACAATTCCATTGGCGATGTTCACCTTTATATTGAGAGATAGGGTGAAGAAAGGAGGGCGATGAATATGTATTTCGTAACCATTTCGGAAATGTACGGAACAGGTGGCGAGAAGATCGCCAGGCAGGTGGCCAAAGCGTTGGGCTACACCTTTTATGGAGAGGAGGAACTCTTCAAGGCGGCAGATGAGATGGGTTTTCTCTCCGACATCAAAAAATTGGGTGAAAAGAGCCCGGCGTTGTTAGAAAGACTTTTCAGTGAAAAGCCTAAGATTTACCTCGATCGGCTCCAGTCGGTCATCTATGAAGTGGCAAAAAAGGGCGATGCTGTATTCTTCGGCCGGGGAAGCCAGCTTCTGCTTCACTCTTTTGACTGTGCCTTCCATGTTCTCGTAACAGGCTCCCTGGAGAAGAGGGTTAAGAGGGTAATGGAGGAGAAGCAGGTCAGCAGAGAGGTGGCTGAAAGAGTGATCCACCGGTCTGACCATGACAAGAGGGGATTCATCCGGTTTGCTTTTGACGAAGACTGGTTAAATCCCAATCTCTATGACCTCATTCCCAATACCGATAAATTGAGCGTCGATTCAGTTGCAAAAATGATCGCTGATGGAGCCCGATCGGGAGAGATAAAATCCTGTGGCATTGACTCCCTAACCAATCTTAAAAGACTCTCACTCCAACGCCAGATTGAGTCTGCGCTTCTGGAGTCCGGCCTGATGACCTCGCACATCTTCTTCACGATCGAGAATGGCGACCTGGTCAGGATTTTCGGGATGGTAAACTCTCAGGAGGAGAAGGAAAAGATCGAAATTCTTGTGAAGAAAGCCAAGGATATTAAGAGGGTGTCCAATGATCTGCTGATCGTAAACCTTTCGATGGCCGGCCTCTGACATCCGGATGCAGAAAGAACATCACGGGGCGAATCCATTTTGGATCGCCCTTTTTTACCTCGTTAGAAATAATGCTCCGCATGGCTTCGAGTCGCAACGACTGGAATTTCTAACGGGGTTTACGGATTGAACATCCAGCGGCAGTACTTTCTCTCAATCCGGTCCACACCTTCATAGAAGATCACGCCCAGAACCCCCATTCCCATGATGCCGGTGTACATGGAGAGATAGTCGAGCGTGCTCCAGGCATCAAGGATGAAAAACCCCAGACCGTTCTCCGTGGCAAAAGACTCCACAAAGAAGAGGACGGCAATCGAAGTGCCGATGCTGATCCTCAGGGAAGTGAGGATCTTCGGAAGGCAGGCCGGAAAGATGGCGTGAAGAAAGATCTGCTTTGGACGGGCGCCCAATGAGAGGACGGAAAGAATCTGCTCTTCGTCAATCCCTTTTGCCGCATCGCGGGTAGTCACTAAAATCTGGAAGAAGACAATGATGAAGATGATGAAGATCTTAGAAAGATCGCCTAATCCGAAGAGGAGAAGGATGAGGGGAAGAAAGACGATCTTGGGAATCGGATAGATGAGATAGATCATGGGCGAAACGAGCTCATCGATCCTTCTCCTTCTTCCTAAATAGAGTCCAAAAGGAACCGCCAGAATGAGCGCCCATAAAAGACTCAGAAGAATCCGGTAGGTGCTGACCAGGAAATGCCCCCCCAGTCCTTTTCCAAGGCTGGGCAAAAGGGCTGAAAAGACCAGATGAGGGTACGGAAGGATCTGGGTTTTGAAAACATAGGCAAGCAGATACCAGAAGGCAAAAATAACCACAACCGCCATGAAGGTGCGACCTTTGATCATTCTCTACCTCTTTAAATGTCCTCTCAGCAGATTGCAGTATTGATGGAAGAGATGGCTCTTTCTGTATTCGGAGTCTCTCTCAGCCATTCTGGCTCCATGAATCGGGAGGAGATCATATCCCCCTTCATTCATCACCAGCGCCTTCTCCCCCAAAAAGACAGCCTCCTCAATGCTGTGGGTGACATGGACAAGGGCCAGTTCCCTCTGGCAACAGATGCTAAGGATCAGGTTTTGCAAATGCTCCCGCGTGAAGGCATCCAGAGAGGAGAAGGGCTCATCCAAAAGAAGGAGGGAGGGCCTGAGAGCCAGCGCCCTTGCAATGGCAACCCGCTGTTTCTCTCCCCCGCTCAGCTGATTTGGAAAACGGTCCAGAAGGTGGTCGATCGTTAACTCCCGCAGAATCGGAAGGACGGTCTCTTTCGTCTCCTTCTTTGAAAAACCTCTAATCCTTAACCCCAGAGACGCATTCTGAAAGACGGTCTTCCATGGAAGGAGCCCGTAGTGTTGAAGAACCAGGGCGATCTCTCTTTGATGGCCATTGAGCCGCTCTCCCCTGAAGAGGATCTCTCCCTTTTCAGGCTTCTTCAGGCCGGAGAGAAGATAGAGAAGCGTTGTCTTCCCGCAACCGGAAGGCCCGATCACGCTCAGCGGAACGCCCGAAGAGACTTCGAAAGTGAGACTTTCAAAGACGATCTTCCTCATTCCCTTTTCAGAATAGGAAGCAGCAAGGTTATGAACTTCGATCATCTCACGCCTTTCACCCAGACATCGTTCACCAGAGAGGAATGGGTGATTTTAGAAGTCTCAAAACCCTTCCCTTCCATCCAGGTCTTTACAGCCTGAATCTCTTCCGGCCTGGGGATCTGGATGTCTGAGAAAGGGTTCAGTGTAAAGATATCTTTTATGGGAGTGGGAAGCCTTCCCTTTTCCACAAGCAGTTCCCGCCAACGCAGAGGATCTTCATTGATCATCCGGACGGCCTGTCCATAGGCTCTGCCAAAACGAATCATGGTCTCGCTCTCCGCCCGGATGAAGGATTCCTGAAAGACGAGCACGACCTGTGTCCCTTTCAATCCATAGTCTCCTCCCAGCTTCCTGGCTCCCTGAAAGATGGCCAGGGAGGCAAGAGGCTCCGGAAGCGTGGCCGCCTTCACCTTGCCCTCCATCAGCATCTGAAACCGGAGGGGAATCTTCTTCACCTCCACCTTCTTCACCTCATCGATCTTGAGCCCTTTGATGCTGAGCAGCGAATCGGTCACGTACTCCGCAATCGTATGGGAAGAGAGGCCGATCTCGCTCCCCCGCAGTTCTTCGATCCCCTTCAGGCCGGACCCGGGCGAGGCCAGGACCACGAAGAGGTCCTTCTTCGATGTAGGCACAGTCATATTCGTCACGATGGTGAAGGGAATCTCTTTGCTCCTTAACAAGCTGATGCCGAGGATGTCATGGATGGCCCCGTGAATCGCTCCTGATTGGATGGCGCTGTCCCGCTCCAGGGCGCTCGCAAAGGAGACGATCTCCACCTTTAATCCCGATGACTGAAAGAGCCCCCTCTCCTGAGCCACGATGAACGGAAGCGACTCCAGAATGGGAAGCACGCCCATCCGGATGGAAGAGGCTTCGGCATTGGGAATAAACATTGAGGCTGTGATCAACCCTATGATCAAACAAAAGAAGACTGAAAACCTTTTCATTTTCCCTCCTATTTCAACAGAGTATCGAATAAGACGGCTAAAAAGATTACGATGCTGACCATCCCGTTCAGCGTAAAAAAGGAGAAGTTGATCTTGGATAGGTCTTTCGGAGAGAGGATCGCATGTTCCACAAAGAGAAAGACGAAGACAAGAACAACGCCTCCGAAGTAGATGGCGCCCATCTCCCCTGAAATTCCGGTCTGGATGAAAAAGAAGAGGGCAACGACATGGAAGAGAATGGCCATCCGGAGCGCCTTCTTAACTCCGAAAAACCGGGGAATCGAAAAGAGACGGGTCTTTTGATCGAATTCATAATCGAGACAGGCATAGAGGATGTCGAACCCTGCCACCCAGAACATCGTCCCCAATCCCAGGAAGATGGGCAATATCTCAATGGCGCCTTTGATGGCGATATGGGCGCCGATGGGTGCGAAGCTGAGCGAGAAGCCCAGAACGAGATGGGAGAGGGCGGTGAACCGTTTGGTATAGGAGTAGAAGAGAATCCAGGCCAGCCCCGGAAATGAGAGCGCAAACGTCAAAGGGTTAAGCATCCATGCGGAGAAGATAAAAATCACCGAAGAGACGACGATAAAACCGATGAAGAAATTTCTTGAAATTGCTCTCCTCGGAAGGGCGCGATCCTGTGTCCTCGGGTTTCTTGCATCATAGGCTTCGTCCGCCAGGCGATTGAATGCCATGGCGCTGTTCCGCGCTCCGATCATGGCAAGAAGGATCCAGAACGATTGTCCGAGGGTTGGCAGACCCTTTGCCCCGAGCACAGCTCCGGAAAAGGCAAACGGAAGGGCGAAGAGCGTATGCTCAAATTTGATCGACTCCAAAACGATTCCAATGCGTTTCAACACTTTTGGCAGCCCCTTATTCCAGCCCAAACGATTTCCATAACTGATCGATCCGCCTTTTCACTACAGGGTCCATCTCAATCCTTTTCGGCCACGGCCGGACAAACCCCTCCTCCGGCCATTTCTTCGTCGCATCGATCCCCATCTTGCTCCCGTAGTGAGGAAGTCCGGAAGCATGATCGAGCGCATCGACCGGGCCTTCGGAGAAGAAGACATCCCTCTTGGGATCGATATTCGCCCCGAGGATCCAGAGACATTCCGAAAGATTCTGAACATCGACCTCTCCATCGAAGACAACGATCACCTTTGAAAACATCATCTGTCCCATTCCCCAGAGGGCATAGCCGATCTTTCTCGCATGGCCCGGGTATCGTTTGTCGATGGAGACGAAGACGAGGTTGTGAAAGACCCCTTCCACAGGCATATGAATATCGATGATCTCGGGCAACTGCGTCCTGATCAGGGGCAGAAAGATCCTCTCCGTTGTCTTGCCAAGAAAGGAGTCCTCCATGGGCGGGATCCCCACAACGGTCGCCGGATAGACAGCATCCTTCCGATGAGTCAGCGCGGTCACATGCATCACAGGATAGAGATCGGGAAGAGAGTAGAAACCCGTATGGTCGCCAAAAGGCCCTTCCATTCGTCTCTCTCCGGGTTCGACATAACCTTCGATGACAAACTGAGAGTTTGCCGGAACTTCGAGCGAGAGGGTGGCGCATTTGACCATTTCAACTGGTTCTCCCCTTAAAAAACCGGCAAAGACGAACTCATCTATGCCTTCCGGCAGAGGGGCTGTGGCTGAATAGAGAGTGGCCGGGTCAGGGCCCAATGCCACTGCGATCTCAAGCCTCTCTCCTCTTCTCTCTGCCATCCGAAAATGTTGAGCTCCGCCCTTCTGGGGATGCCAGTGGACTCCAAGGGTTTTTGAACCGAAAACCTGCAACCGGTACATGCCCACATTTCGTTTACCATTTTCAGGATCTTTCGTGATCACCATGGGAAAGGTGATGAACCTCCCTCCATCCTCAGGCCAGCATTGAAGCGCCGGAAGCAGCGAGAGATCAGGTTCTTTCAGAACGACCTCCTGACAGGGACCTTTTCCAACCTTCTTTGGAAAGAATTTAGACAACTGATGGAGCCTGGGCAGCGTCTTGATGCTCTTCCAGAGCGTATCAGGAGGCTCCATCTCGAGAAAATTTTTCAACTCTCTTCCCACCTCATCAGGCGATCTTCCTCCAAGACAGAGACGCATTCTTTTCTTAGAGCCGAAAAGGTTCGTGATCACCGGAAAGCGATGCCCCTCCACCTTTTCAAAGAGGAGGGCGGGCCCTCCTTTTTTGCTCACCCTGTCAGTGATCTCTGTTATTTCGAGAATTGGACTGACGGGTTGGGAGATTTTTCTCAACTCCCCTTCCCTTTCGATTAATTCAATGAACTGATTGAGATCCCTGAATGCCATAACCTCTCTCCTGATGATGACCACTCGGTCATTTGAAAATGAAAAAAATTATACCCCGATCCCCTTCCTCATCAACTCCACGATCTCATTGACATGGCGTTCTATCTCAGGCCGTTTCATTCGATTAAGATTCAGTCCTGAATCGAGATAGGAGATCGCATAAGCCTGTAAGAAGCGGTCCATGACCGCATCAAGAAGAAAGACCATCGTCTCCAGATTGATGTCCTTCCGTATTTCAGCCTTCTCCCTTCCCTCCATGAGAAGAGAGGTCAAATATTCCGAAGAGAAGAGGCGAATCCTCTGAAGGAGTTCCTGTCGGAAAGGCGCCTCTCTCTCAAACATCATCTTCAGATAACCTCGGTAGATAAACGGATGTCGTTCAATGAAGTCCACGCCTGCGAGAAGCGATCTCCTGATCCTTTCAAAAGTCGGTTGCTCCCTCGTCTCCTGCTTCACCTGTTTCAATGTTTTTCGGACGAGTTCCACCGCATAATCGAAGATAAAGAGAAAGAGGCTCTTTTTGTCGGTGAAATATTGGTAGATGGAGCCTTTGGCAATGCCAAGCTTTGAGACGATCAGGTTGATGCTGGCCCCTTCATAGCCCTTCTCAGAGAACTCTTCAAGGGCTGTCTCCAGAACCCGTTTCTGCTTCTCTTCGGGTAGATTAAAAAAGGTCTTCTTTGCTTCCATACGAGGGGAGAAGGGTCTTTGTGACCACCTGGTCATTTTTAAGACAAAAAAAGAGAAAAATCAATCTTTTCTCTTCAAGCAGATGTAGAGAATTGTCCCTCCAGCAATCATGATGAAAGAGAAAACCTGGCCCAGGGTGAAGGGACCAATGATAAACCCGATGTGGGCGTCCGGTTCCCTGAAAAATTCGACGAAAAAACGAAACAGGCCATAGAGGGACAAAAAGAGGGCTAACAGCCCGCCTGTTGGAAGTTTCTTATCTTTGAGAAGCCAGAGGATGAGAAAGAGAACCCCCCCCTCCAGCCCGCTCTCATAGAGCTGAGACGGATGGCGGGGATGAGGCCCTCCTCTCGGGAAAATCATCCCCCAGGGAAGGTTGGTCATGCGACCGTAGAGCTCTCCATTGATGAAATTTCCGATCCTTCCCAATCCTAATCCAATGGGCGCAGTGACAATGATGAGGTCCGTAATCTTCCAGAACGATTTCTTATTCCTCCACGAAAAGAGAATCCCAACGAGGAGGACGCCGATCAATCCTCCGTGAAAGGACATCCCCCCGCGCCAGATGGCAAAGATCCCGAGGGGATCTGACAAATACATCTTGAGATCGTAAAAGAGGACATACCCCAAACGGGCGCCCGCCATCAGCCCGATGATGAGATAGAAGTAGAGGTTTTCCACCTCCACCCTTGAAACTCCGAAATCTTTCTTCTTCATCTGGTAGCGGACGAGGAGGTAGGAACCGATAAACCCCAACACATACATCATCCCATACCAGCTCACCCGGATCAGACCTAAATCAATCATGATCGGATTAAAATCAACTTTCATCTCATCTCACCTGACATCATTTTATTCAATAGCGGAAAAAAATTCAATTCATTTTGTTAATCATCTCTTTCCCCCTCAAATTTATCTATCGAAATACCAAATCCAGAGGGGTAGGCGGGCCAGCGTAGAAAGATTTAGGGCGGCACCGCTTAAAGATTGACTCCAGATGCTCCAAGAACAATAAAAACCTCATTTTATTGACTATGGAAGTTTCCTTTAAACTTCTAATGATCCGCAATCCTAAAGATTTCGGAGTCTGGTCCGCCTGCCCCTCCGGATGTCACTCAGCCATTCAGAAATTGGAGAGGTCACCTCATTTTCACAAATAGTTGACCTTTCATTCTAACTTCTATATAATTTGGACTATGGAAGAGCCATCCAGAAAACAGCAGACCCTTCAGGACTTAAAGAAATTGGTCCTCTCCAAGGCCTCCATCGTCTATATCCTCTCGGATGAAGAGGACCG